>Ga0078972_1002130_pt1 | contig 67963 bp, 69 predicted proteins | sample YelNatPaOPGAMG01_FD_67568 | JGI IMG/M metagenome (GOLD analysis project Ga0078972, IMG submission 67568) | Hot spring thermophilic microbial communities from Obsidian Pool, Yellowstone National Park, USA - OP-RAMG-01 (SPADES assembly) (version 2) | ecosystem: Environmental > Aquatic > Thermal...
CAATCTTTGCGCCACCACTGATGAATGGTGCCGGAACAGGATAGGCTTTATCAGGAACTCCAGTAGTCGCCCACAAATCGCTTCCAATTGCGTGAAATGGCGGACCTGAAGCCTGAAATTCATGCTCAGTTATGCTTTCAGGACGCGTTCCCATAGGATAACCAGTTACCAGAGCGTCAAAGAACGCTGAGATGGAATTAATTAGGCACTCAGAGTGCCAAAACCAACGAACGAACCTGTAGGTAGCGTTTGGCTGTGCTATGAGCGGACTTAGTGGGTTGATGTGAATACGCAGATAAGTCGGCATAAATTCACCGGGCAATGACGCATCACACATAGTCCGACCAATCACTATCGGGATTGCTGAGCCTTGATCGATGCTAAAACTTGCGAAACTGTCTGGACACCAAAAGCCAATCGACGGATGCACCCAGTTGTATTCATTGATTGATCGGGAATCAGCGAGAGTTGGAATTGCCCAATCTCTTGGATACATCCCTCCAAGCCCAGAACCGGGATCGCGACCAGCGCGATGTTCAAAGAAAGTTAAAGGCTTCGTAACTACGCACTCGATGAACTCTCTGTTGACGATCGTTCTAATCCGCAGATGAACATCGCTAATGATGTTCGAATGAATGTCTCGTTCATTCTTGAACCTGCGTTCGATGAAGCGTTGCAAGTAGGGCATTATATTGTATGGGTCATTTCCTTCGGCGTTGTAGGTAGGCGTTGGCATTTTCCACGAACCGATGAAAACTGGACAGTAGATAAATGGAAGCGGCGCATCGATGTCGATGTAGAAGTCTCCAGTCGGAGAATTCCCTACGCGATTAATGGTAGAACCGATCATTATCACTGGTGGGTTCGGCGAGTTTGGATGGGTCAGGACAAAGATGTCTTCATAGAAGAACCGTTGCGGCTTCTCGAGATCGATCACACGATTGTTAGGCAAGTTCGTATAGACGCCGATTGGGTCTACAATCCTGAGCGGAACGGTTGAACTATCGTAGTTCAAATTCCACATATATGGGTACACAAGTTCCCAAAGGTCATCTTGCATCGACAACCAAACTGGGCTGAATTCCAATGGAACAGGTGCTAACCATCGCAGACCTCCACTAAGCGGGACTACATAGAGCGGGTCGCAACCATTGAAGGTGACAACGCCGTCTCTGCGCTTGAAGTAGACAGCATCGAAGTCATAAGCATACACGCTTCTGTATCGAAATCGCACTTCCCATCCATCTTCCGTTTCCGCAGTAACATTGCCTCCGAACGGTCTGTAAGATTTGATGTTGCACGCCGTGAAGGTCGCAACTTCCTCACTTCTCGACTCCTCTGGCGTGACTACGAGAGCATCGGAATAATCGGAGATGAGAAGAAACCTGTCTTGATTTGCGAGGTAGTGAACCCAATCAATTAGGACATTCAGCAAATTGCTGTAAGATGGCGGGCGAAACTCCACGCGTTGCGGATAGGCGAGAATGGCTTGGTGAAGCAAAACAGAACCGCTTGGAACGTTCGTCGCAATCCAGACTTGAAACAGAATTTGACTGCCGTAATACTCAATCACATAAGCTGGCGGAATTACTGCACCGTAGTTGACCTCGAAAATATAAGAACCGCGCCGCTCATAGAAATAACCCGCTACAAATGCTGGAACATCGAACCATTCGACTGCATCGAACGGCGCAGGATTGAACATTACTCTCATCGCTGATGGATCTCCGGGCTGTGGGTATTTGTGTCTCTCTGCAGTCGCGCTGACGCTGATTGAACCGACCTTGCAGAAACCAGCAGCTAAGACCTTTCCTCCGGGCTTGATGACTGGGTCGAAGTATTGATAACGCTCATCGTCGAACAAATGGAAAGGTTTCTCCTCTCGCGTCCAAGCCCATAACCAAAGAGTCCCAAGCCATACAGTATCGAGGTAAATCGATTGAATGCCCTCAACATAACCGTTAAGAACTACAAAGAATGAGCCAGTAAACTTTGGTGAAGTTGGAAGGTGCACAAGTTCTTTATCGATGTAATTTTTCGCAGTCATAAGTTCGTCGAAACTTTTATCCTGAAAGTCCTCCATCGTCGCCCACGCGACAAGTGCTTCAGTTCCAACCCAGACATACGGGTCGTAGCGCACGATTAGAGGATCACGAACGAGATAGGCAGGAAGTTCGATGCCCGTCCATTGGAGCCACCAATAACCTGCCTCGCTTCTTGGAACACGAGTGAGGCCAATCTGTTGGATGCGGTAATAGTGCATCGAGTATGGCACTCCAGCCCAACCGAACATCGAACCAAACGCGATGTTATCCACAAAAATCGTCCCGTAGTAATAAGTACCGAGAAACAATTGAAGTGGCGGTCCGGAATACTGAAACCACTGATAGTGATGATCATAGGTTGCATAGCTGAAAGTGACGATGTAATCTGAGAAGAATGGGACTATCGCGACAAAGTTGCCGCCTGCTGGCGCATTTACACCGCCAATCCAAGTTCCGAGATGGAAGAAAGTCCAATTCAGCTGCGCTGCTACGAACGTAGTGCCGCCAATTGGGTGACCCGTCGGAACTACCATTCAAACCACCAACCTTCTCTTGTTTCATCTGCGGATTAGAATATCGTCCTGTATGTGAACCCAGCAAGCGTTCGTTGCGCTTGCTGGAGTGCTTGCTGAATTCCAACAGAGACATCCTGAGCAGCGACATGAATGGTGAAGTTGAGCGTCGAAACACCGCCGAGCGCTCCAGTTCGCATGAATGCCCAAAGTGCCGGTCCTTCGGTGATCAGGAACTGGGAAAGTCGCTCTGGGATCGCATAAAGCGACAGACTGACAAGTTCCATGCGGATGTTTCGAAGTTTCTGCTCAATGTCGTCGAGCGATTTCGCGACTTGCAACTGCGCTTGGAGCAGTTCAAGCCAAACCCTTGTCCCGAACGGCACAAACGACATCAATTCTCCAAGTCGCTGCAGCCTGACAAGGTAGAATTGACGCAGCCAGTTAAGAAGGTCGAGAAATTGAGTCCTCGCCTGATCCATAGACATCGAAACAAATGAAGGTAGGTAACCTCGTTCAATCCACGAGCCAATAGTGTCTGCAAGGTCACGGAAGTAATTGGCTAAGTCTTCTGGCTCAGGGAACAGTGTTCGCCAGACATTTATGATTTCCCGTTCGGTCTTCAACCTCGCAATAAACGCGTCCCAGCCTCTGCGGAAACTCAGCAGAAGGCGCTGCGTGAACAGTTGTCTTAGCCTATCAAGTCCTGTAGCAATCACTACAGGCACTAAGCGAACTCTGCTAATCCAATCTGACAGATATTCCGTTCCAAGCTCGCTGAAAATGTCTCGTAGCTCTCTGAAAGCAGCACCAATGCCTGCAATTGCAACTCTGAGGTCAAGACTAAGTCTCAATGCTTGTGTGAATGATTCATAACCTCGCTGCATATAGGTTGCTGCCTGCTGCGTCAGTCGCCCTGTTCTGGCGACGATCTGCATTGCAGCGGTCATGTATCGTGCGTACCGCTGCATTGCAAACCCTGCAGCTTGGCTTCGAGCGACAGTAGCATCGTAAGTGTCTCCAAGTTCTTCGAACTGATCAGCAAGCGACGAAGTAAGTGACTGAAGGTTCTCAAGTGTAGCAGGCATGATCAACGGTCTTCGCCTAAGTTGCTGAGATGCCCAATCCCAAGCTCGTTGCTGGGCAATGATCGGATGAACTCCAAGCCTTACCATCATCAGATAGCGTAGTTGCGCTTCCTGCATGACGGTCTGGTGATACATGCTTTCGGCTTCGAGTGCGCGGTCGACAGCAAACCTAAGCGAGTCATAGCTGTCTACGATGGACTCAATTGCGTCCTCCATCGCTTCGAACCGCGATTTCGCAACTTCTTCTCTCATCTGCCTTATCCTGCCAAGTTGTTCAAGCACTTCCCGCCCGAGCTTTGCCAGTTCTGATCTGACTTCCGCGAGAGCCTCTGGAGTCGTAGCCATGAAGTTCTCAGAAGTCAATAATTGCTGCAGTCGCTGAATATGAACGCGAACGTTCTTTGCATCTTCGCCGACAAGTTCAAATGCATCTGCAAGCTTTTCCAGCGCTTCCTTAGGTCTAAGTGCCGGGCGTCCGAGAATATTGAGGACGTTCATGAACGCCGCAGACAGGTTGTTCGCAGCATCAACCGCTTCTCTTGTCAAATCTCCAGTCAAATCAGACATGAAATCGCTCCATGCTTGCTGTGCTTCTGCTAATGCCCTGAACGGAGCAGTTAGCGCTTCAAACTGCGCACGCGCAAGCGAGAGAAGCCGCTCTCTTACTTCCCTCGGGTCGAGGAGCTCAATTGCTCGGCGATGAAGTTCTGTGAGCCTTTCGTTCAGGTCATTGAGTTGCTCTCTAATCGGGTCAAACACGCTCGCTCTCAACTGATCAGCGTTCATGACAGACGCAAGTTCCTGCATCGCCTGCAGGAACTTTTCACGATTCTCTGTCGGAGCTTTGAGGACAGCATCGAGAATGTTTCCGAATTTTTGACCGGTATTGATCGCGTTGTTGAGCCATTCAATAAGCGAGTGGAATGCAACGCGCTGCTCTGGAGGTAATGATTGCAGTTGGTCTCTGATTTGTCTGAAGTTGCTCAGAATCGTATTAACACTTGGACCAATTCTGAACAACTGCGCTTCAAGTTCGGGCGTAACTCGCACCCATGGTCTGTCGGGTCTGTATACAGTTTCCCACGCTGACAAACTGAGATTGCGAAGTTCTCTCGCAGCATCAGCGATTTCCGCCGCAGGAACTCTCATTGTTTCGCTTAGAGCGAGAATCGCCTGTAACCTGTTACTGACTTTGTTGAACTGATCAAGGTTGATGTAAAGGTCCTCAAGCGATGACCTGTAGAAAACTGCAAGTTCGCCGATCTGATCCCACTCGCGCCCAATTCCGGGCGGAGCGACCATCGGTCCTTCTGCACGCGCAGCTCCGAGTATAGATTGCAGTTCCGACAGTTTCCCGGCAATTCGATTGCGAAGACCTGTCAACTGAGTCGTCTGACTTGCGATGGTGTCATGTATTGAGGCAAATGCGACTGATAATGCGTCTGTCGCACCTTCGATTGAAGCCTTCATTTCGCGCACGGCAAGTTCCTGTTCAGCACTCCATGCGTCCCATTGCCCTTTCCAGTAGTCAACAAGTCGCCTCCACGCAGACTTGATTTCGCCAAAGAAATCACCACGAAGTAATCCCTTGATCGGAGCGATAAGAATCATGTCGATGATTCCATAAATCGTCCGAGGAATCATTCCAAACATGAATCTGCGGAAGAAGCTCAGAATTCCCTTCACTTTGAGTATCTGTCGCTCGCTTAAGCCAAGCACTCTTCCGATATCTTCAACCGGAATTGCATCGGTCAAAAGAGCAAGGAACACACCAGCAAGCCACATGCGAAATCCGATCGCTAATATTCGACCAAGCCGCTGCCATGCTCCAGCAAGCTTGATTCGCTTGAAGATATCCGCGCCGATGGCAAGTTGCGGCAAAGACGCAAGCGCACCAAGCGGTTTAAGCAGACCTGACAATGCTGTTCCGATGTTCGAGAAAAGATTTCTGATTGCTGCAGCAGTATTCACGAGCCAAGTTGGAATTGTGATAGTGAACAATGGTCTTCGAAGCCAGTTAGCAATCGGTGTGAACATGCGCGACAACCAGCTTCTCATTCGCTGCACTAACACAGCAAGCGAAGCCATCATTCGTTCCCATCTTGTCGGTTGTGGCAGTTGCTTCGCTGCGTCGATTGCTTCTTCGAGACTTTTGCCGAGCGCTGCTTGTTCGGCAAAGAATTGCAACAAGCCGTAAGTGAGCATCTTGACGATTTCGTCGACCTGCTCCGTCGATAACCCGAGGTCCATCAATTGCTTGTACAGATTAGTGAACCCGCGCTTGCCGAAGAGCGCTATCAATGCACGATTAGACTGAAAGACGGTTCGAGCGACCTTCCTGAATTGCTGAATGAGAACATCGCCGGAAGGTAGTTGCGCAAGTTGTGCCTCGACTTCTCGAACGAAAGCGGAAGACTCGCGCAGAAGGCGTCCGATCAGTTCTGGCAAGTCAATCCCAAGACCAAGCAATGCCTCCCTCAACTCCTGCATCCCACCAGCGCTGAATTGCTGTATCGTCTTGAATAACGACTTGAACCGCGTCTTGATCTTGCCTCTTGAACGAATCTTCATGGTTTCCAGCGCTTGAACTAATTCAGATCGAGCTGCAACGCCAAGATAGACGCCAAGTTGCTGCTGCAGAAGCGGAATCTGCGCCATTTCCTCCGGAGTTGCAAGTCCGAGAAAGCGTCGTGACCTCAATCTCGCAAGCTGGTTAGAAATTTCAGCGATAACTGGTCTTATGTTCGTGGCTTCTGGTAATCTACGTGCAGCTGTAGCCAGTCCCAAGCCAAGCCTTACTCCTGCAGCCACGATATCAGAAATATCGGAGAAGTAGATTGCAGTCTCATTAACAAGCCGTTCGATAATTATTCTGAACTTTTGGATGTCCGTAGGGAAACGACGACCAGCCAGACCAACAATCATTCCAAGACTAAATTGCATGGCGTTAGAAAGTGCATCTGCCGGCAGAGAGATTGTTCCCATCAGCAATGCTCGCACTAACCCTGGTAAGTTCGATGCTCTTATCACGCTCAGAACTTTGCGTTGGTATTCTGCGAGGAACGGCAGTGCCGCTACATCGGCGGCTTGAACTGCCGACTGCACTGCTTTGTAGGTTGCATCAGCCAGTTGGAAGAACTGTTCAAGCGTCAAGTCGGGCGCGAAACGACTGAACCGTGCGAGCAATTCAGCGGCATGACCGGATATTCGAGCCGCGTGCATGAGTTCGGGTCTTCGCATGAAGAACGAGTAAATTTGTTGCTTTGTAACCTCTTCCATTTGAGCCCGGATTTCGTCGAACTTCTGCAGGAACAAAGATGCGGCGCGAGCTCTGTCCTGCAAGGTCATCTGGAAGCCGAGCATCTGCAACTCAGAGGCAGTCAGAATCTCGTCTTGGACAGCGATTCCTTTCGAAATTGCCGCCTTCACATTAGCCCAGAACTGCTCAAAATTGCCCTTGAACTGCGTCTGGTTGATAGCCTTGAACAAGCGAGGCTTTAATACCGTCCTGAGAGACGCAACTGCCTGAGGCGAAAGTTGAACCTGCGCAACAGCATTGATGAGCGCATCAACAAGTGCATCAGGGATATTTCGGAAGGCATCAACTAAATATTGGTAGGCTCGGTTCTGCAACTGGGTTATCAACAGGTCTCTAAACCGCAGATGACTTGGTCTTACAGGACCAAGACCAAGCCCGAGGAACAAGAACTGCTGGAGCGGAATTCCAAGCCTCGCCACTGCGCCTGCAATTGACCGATGGCGCAGGGCAATTTCCTCTGGCAAAACCTGCAACAACGGTGGAATTCTCCTTGCACGACGCCAGAAGACAAGTGGCTGCGCCATCGCAGACGCCAACTCGGAGAACCTCAATTCTCGGCTAAGCCAAGTTGCCATGCGCTCCAACCCGCCCGGAAGGAAGAACGCTTTCAAACCTTCAACGAAGCCTCGCATCGGAACTCGAAGCGCCGAAAGCGTCAAATTACCGAGAGACGCTTGAAGCCGATCAATAACCATAAGAAAGTGGCTTCCAATCGTCGACAATTCAAGGAATCGACCTGCAAGCCACGCAAGACTGGAGATTACAAGCGTCACGCCACCGAACAACGCACCAAACCCGATGACCATCTTAGAAATGGCTCGAAGTAACGGCGAGTCGGAGACAGTTCTAACCAGTCCTGCAAAAGCCTCAGCAACAGTAAGTTGGAGCCGAAAGAGAGGTTCAACCATTAGCGTCATAGAATTCCTTATCGTAGCTATTGCTACGCGAAATCTCTGTGCTGGAGTCTGGGCAAGTGCCCGATATTTTTGCTCGGCGTATGATGCGTTTTCACCGTGCTGCCTTAACTCTCTGGCATGCTCTCGCAGTGCGTCAGTTCCCTGCTGAACAATTGCATAGAACGCTCTCTCCGCACGCTCACCAAGCAGCAACCGAATCGTCAACTCATCAGCATTCGCAGCAAGAAGATCAATAACATCTGCAAGATTTTGCGCTGATGGACGAAGTTCATGCCAGTCGATTCCAAGTTTCGCAAGCTCTCTCCTTGCTTGAGCTGTAGGCGCTTCTAACCGAATTAACATCCTCGCTAAGCCAGTTCCAGCAATAGACGCTCTGATCCCTGCATCATGCAAGAGCATCAGTGCAGCAAAGAGGTCATGCAGTGGGACTCCAAGCTGACCAGCAATAGGACCTGCATACTTTATTGCGTGCATGACATCTTCAATGTCCATCAGTGACTTGTCAAGTGCGTATGAAAGTTCTGAAGTGATCATTCGTGCGAACTGGCGAGTAATCGGCATTCCGAGGTTGCGCATGATAGCAAAGGTCATCCTAACAGTTTCGGCGAGGTCAGCACCCGATGTTTCTGCGAGGTTCATTGCTTCTGGAATTAGTGCAGCAGCTTGGGAAATCGTCATTCCTGCACGGGCAGCTTCAAGGAACGCAGCTGCAACTTCACCAAGCGATTGACCATATCTGCGTGAAGCCATCGCTGACTGTTGAAGAATTTCATTTGCAACTGCAGATGTGGCAGCGAACTGACCGGTCGCAACGGCAGCGAGAGCAGCCATCTGTTGCGCTGAAACTAAGGCAGATGCGAGCTGCTGCGCTCCAACCGCCAGCATACCAAGCGAGAATAAGCCCATCGCGCCCATTGCGTAGACTTCCGCTGCAGCAGCACGCATCGCCGTGAGCTCGGCAGGAAGTTGCCCGAGCTCACCACGAAGTTGTCTGATCGCAAGCGATGTCTGATAGTTCGCTGTGATCAGGAACGGAATTATCAGTTCGCGCGGCATAGTCTTACCTCCGCGCTCTCGCTTTCTCTAACGCCCATTCTTCTGCTTCATGACGAAGCTGCTGTGCGAGAAACCAGACAATTGGATGCCATCTGTCATGGTGCTCCTTATCAAGAACTGCAGCAAGCTCCATGCAAGTGTTGAACATTAACAGGACCCACTTGAACATCTCATCACTGATCTCCGGACATCCCAGAACTTCCTTGCTCCAGTAAATCTGTGGAGTTCTGATTAGCGCCCGGAAATAGTTCCAGCAACGCGTTAACTCCGGCTGCAACCGCTTGTGTCCTTCCAGAAAGCGTCATCAATGTTGTGATGATCACAGTCATCAGCGCTGGAGTTGCGTTGAAAGCGCTGTCATCGGAAAATAAATCTGTTGGAGTCAAATTAATGACTGGGAGGTCTGGAAGTGGTTCTGCGTTGTAAATTGCCTGCACGAAATTCCCGTCATCGTCTTCTGCAGGAAGCCTGAACGCAGTGATAATGGACGGCAGGGATCTGAGCAGCCGTTCAGAACTTTCGTAGCCGCCAAGAAACAATTCCGCTGCCATCTGCAGGTCAAGCCGTTCGGCAAACCTCGGTATTCTAATCTCGATGAAGAACCTATCATCGTCTCCGAATGGAATCCTGATAGGCGTGCGACGAACGGAACGGATGGCTACTCTAAGGGCACGAAGCGCTTCTTGGCGATCAAAAGTTTGCTCCATAACCGACATCGCCTCCTTAGTTAGCGTTCAATGCGTCATTAACCAGAAACCGTGAAGTTGTAAGGCGAATAGATTGTTCCAGCGATAATCGGAGCGAGACCTCGGAAGTCGATTGTGACTTGTTCAAGTGAAGTCTTGTCGCCACTGGCGTTAACTTGGATTCTCTCTGGAAACGCCCTGCGGACAACGAGTTTAGCCTTCTTAGTTCCACGAGAAAGCAAGACTCCAAAGGCAAATTCCGAACCGCTCATAATTTGGAAGATTTCGTTGTTAACTGGGTTAGGCAAATACATGACCAAGTTTCCAGTCACGCGAACAACAGTAGTCATAATATCGATTGGGCGAATGTCGCCGAATGGAATTAGTTCGTTCGCATCAATCGGGTTGAACTCAAGGTTAACCTCCATGGACTGGATGTATTGATTTGCCCAGTGGCTCGTCCCAAATGCAGTATCAGCAATGTCTTGAACTCCGCCTGCAACAACAGTGCCAAACACTAAAATTTCTTGACGCACAAATGGTGGAGTTGTTAATGCGAGAACTGACGCAGGAGCGCTTGACGAGATCGTTGCCATTCGACCTTGAATGGTGAAAGTAACCTGAGGCAAGTCTCGTCTGGAGAAAGAAAACCGTGCTCCAGTGACGCGACCATCAACCAGTTGCTTCGTGTAACGGTTACCAATTCCAACGAGAACAGTCACATAAGGCGGTTGCATGTCAGTTCCAAGAGTGAGAACTCCGCCGAGTGTCGAAAGCAAGTCTGGGTGCAAGTAAACAGGCAAATCGCCCTGTGCCCATTCGCCACGCTTAACGCTCCAAACATCAAACCACTGACCGTCGGGAAGCTCTGAATACTGGATGTCAAATTGAGGTTCAATGCTCTCGCCGCCAGCCAGCGGCAACGCAGTCGTGATGGTCGCTGCTGTGCCCTTCGCCGGTTGAACTGCAATCCCAGCGAATGAGAAGTTACTGCGAGCATACATGTCGGCTCACCTCATAGTCGGACCATCTGGCTTCTGGTCTCCTGTTCCAGTTGACAGCTGCCAAGAAACCTGTGCAATTCCAGTCGCAGTCGTCTCCTATAAATATTATCACGAACAAATAAAATCAGATAACCTTCCCTCCAAGATAAAGTTCAGCTCCAAACATGACCACTACCGAGGTGCAGTCTGGCGCTCGTTCAGCGATAATTGACTCGACATCGCTGATGAATGTTACTCGTGCCGATGGAACAATCCGAACCGAACGACCAGAATCAAGTTCGATCAAGCAAAGTTCGTGATTCTCTCCGAACAGGTGCAAGAGAAGCGCTTTAGCCAGTTCAAACTGGACTGTCTGTGGTGGCTTACCTTTCCTGTCGACGACGGCGATGATCTGAACGCCAACGACGAGCCTGTCCAATGGAACGGTCAAGTCATCATGACCGACTTCAGGTATCCCAATTCGTGCGTATGGAGCAGATCGTGGCTCTGACCGTGCGTTTAAGTCCGCAATTTCCGGCTGTGTGCCAGTGAACTCTACCAACGCATTTCTGACCCGCTCTTTAATCACCGACAGGAACTGTTCCAAGTCTGTCATCACAATTTCCCTCCGAGTTTGTATCCTGATGCTGCAAAGGTCGATGCCACTCGAGTCCATTCCTTTTCTGCGAGGGTAATGAACGCAGTTGCAGCATTGAACATGTCAGGTTCGAGAATTTTCTGTCTCTCGGCAATCTTTGCGAGAATTCGCTCAATGAAAAGCGATGCTCGTTGCCCTCTAACGCTCTTTTTGCGAATCGGGTGCGGTCTAATGGTGATTTGGTAGGTCAGAACTTTGCGTCGTTGCTCCCTGATTTTCCTGATCTCGGCTGTGTGGTGAAGCCTCATAGTGAAGCGCGGGTAACCTGATGGCATCATCACTGGAATGCGGACTTTCCCGAATTCGACACGCGTTGTCCGCCTTCCTCCTCGATGCACTACCCTTCCCTGCTTTGTAATCGAGAACGGATGATACCGTGTCCCGCCAGTTTTACTGATGGAGATGTGTTGTTCTCCGAGAATGTCCGGTCTCGACCTTGCACCGAAGAGCCACTGAACTTTCGACCACCATTCAGGGTCTGGGTCTTTCAGTGTCAGGAATGGAGAGGTTGTCGGCTCGATCGTGCCGTGGAAACCATACTGAACGACATGCCAATATGGAGCTTTCTGCGTGTCGAAGCCTATGAAAGCACCTGCAAACCCTTTCTTGCCCATTATCGGCGTGAAAACTGCATGACCGGTCATGAGCATCTGCGCCAGTCCCTGACCACCAAGAGACTTGCGACCCATCGGTCTTGCTGGAAACCATCGACTAACAGATGTAGGTTCTACGAAGAAAATGTCGTTCACAGCTTTCTTGAACAACATCTCCAACCTGCGACTGAGGTATTTGGCAATTATTTGGTGAGCTACTCGTTCAAGTTCTTCGAACCGCAGTGCTCGCATCCGCCTCGTGTTCTTATCTCGAATTCGGACGCCTTTTGCCGAAATTTCAACTTCTCCAAACAACCCTTCAAGTTGTGCCCTTACAGCCCGACCGTAGGTCTCATCATTTGCCAATCCAGCCAGAACTGCCTTTAGAAACGGTCCAACTGCGCCAACTGTTGAAAAGTCAACAACGATGGAGAAACTCTCAGGGTCTGGGAGGCTCAGTGCAACCGGTCGAATCATCTGCAGGAAAGTCGGGATTCTAAATCTCGCACCTCGATACATGAACCTTGAACGCTCGGTCTCGATTGCTCGCCTGAGTTTGTAGGCGTGGTCAGCGGCAAGGTGAATTATCCTGTCTGCTGCTCGTTCGATATCGCCAACATCAGCGCCTACAAGCGAGAACAAACGCTTGAACGCTTCAATTCTGGGCAACGAAGCTCTTAGGTCTTGTGCAATCGCCTCTGGTGAGATTCGCAAGAGTTCGAGAATTTGATCAAGTTTGCGTTCGGTAAGTTCTGTCACCATCGGACGGAAGAAACCGACTACATGACCGGGCGGAAGCCTACCAATGTCGCCAGCACGGAGATAAAACTGGCGAAGTATCGGAAGCATAGGAGTTGTAATCTTGCGGAAAGTGTTAGCATACATCGTCCTGACTTTGTGCGCACCTGTGCTTCTCGCATACAATCCTGACCAGTATTTGTAGAAAATCGGCCACCCGGACTGGATTTTCCTCGAAGTAATTCTTCGTGCAGGTCTTCGAGGCAAGTTCAGTCCTCCTTCAAGTGACCAATCGCAAATACTGTAGGTAGATCTCGTAAAGCCAACCTTCTCCGCTTGGGTCTTCTGGCAAAGCGGTTACCTGAAATTCATCGCCCGTGTCAGTTCGGACAATTCTGTCACCAGGTTCGAACCTGAAAGAACCAATCGCCTCTTTGCGGACATAAAGGACATAGTCCGCATCGGACGGCACTAAATAGAACGGACGAGCCATTGTCCTGACAGATTGAAACCAACCGCGAAATTTCCCTCGCAGGACACCGTCTCTGTAAACTTCGAATTCGTGTCTGTCGATGATCGCAGGGAGCGAAATCATAGCCGACCACCAGCCCTGAGCATCCTGTAAGCTATTCGTTCAAGTTCACGAGACTTGGCAATTAAGTCCTTTGCAGACTTGAAACTGAACGACACTGCACCAACTCGGATTGAATCGTAGATGCTGCTTTGCTCGTTAGAGGCAGCCCTCAAGTAAGCGGCAGCGACCAAGTAAGGAAGCGCTTCGTAGACTATCGGAGACGCAGCCGCAATAGCGTAGTGAATTTCGATCACCCTCGCAGAAATTGCGAAAACTGCCCTGTCGCTGCCGTCTGGGACAGTTAACTGTTCGTCTCCAGCGTAGATTTGAGAATTCACGACACGCGCAGTGAGTTCTTCACCATCGATGACAAGTTTGTTGACCTCGGCAATTGGCTGATGCAGCCACCAACGACCAGATGGGTCATCGTAGATCAAGATGATATGTTCACGGCGAGGAAGACCAAACGGTAGAGCCTGCAGTTTCGCAGTTTTGACAAACGGCATTAGTGCTAAGGGAGACACAAACGGTAGCAATTTCTCGGAAGTTGCGTTGGCTAACAGGCTTTCGTCATCGTCGGTAACCTCAATAGGCTGCAGGTTTGAAATCGAAGTTCCGGTGAAGTATTGGTAGAACGAATGACCGTATGGATCTTCTGAACGAGTTCCGATGAAGACTGGAAACGACACTGGCGGCACACTTACCCAGACAGGAATAGGAGTATCGCTGATGCGAACCATTCCGTTAGCCCTCCTTGATGCGTCGCCCAGCCGACCATTAGTGTTCGAGAGGCGACCGCAGCCAGCAATTACGCTAAACTGCGGTCGCCGTGAAATTGCCTGTCAGTTCGACTAACCAGCAGGCGGAATAATAGAAATCATGGATTGCCAGTAGCGACCAGGGACTGTTAATGCTACGACCCAAAGAAAGCCCTGCGCAATAGTCAGTTCAGCTCCTGGAATGTCAATTCGAAGAGGCATCTCATCGCCGAGGTAGCGTAAGTGAATGGACGGTCCATCATCAGTTGGAGTATCTGGGTCAAGGAGGAAAGCGAAGCGTTGGTTTGTTGAAGGGAAAAGAGGATGCACAATGGGCTTGATGTTCCCATATGGAGTGGGAATGGGTAATTCACCAGTCAACCACTTAGCCTGTCCCTCAGGTCCGATGCCGTAAGTCTTTGCAAGTTCCCTCACAACATTCTCAATATCGATGCTGGACGCATACAGTTCACGCGGGATACCACCAGCAGACCTGACGATCCGTGCCGCTTCAACGACAGCATCATAGGTAAGTGCCTCTGCTTGTAGCGCTAAGACATTGCTGCTCGGGATCAAAGTCTTGAGACCATCCATGCTGTAATTGTGATTGTCTGGGTTATGCGCTCCGAAGAAGGCATCATATTCGACAGTGATTAACATGTCCCGAAGGGCAGCATTGACGCGGCGTTCATGTTCGCTACCGAGGTTCTTACCAAACAGTTCAAGAGCACGGTTTGTTTCAGCCTTAATAGCATAGACACCGTAAGGCACATCAACGCGTTCTCCCGATTCCCATTGGAATGTGGGAAAAGAAGTCTCGGAGCGCCAGTTCAAAGCTTTCGTCCTACCGAACCTTGTCTTTGCTGCATAGAAACTGACAAATTCTCCACCGTCTCCCTTAATGCGATCAATGCGCTTGAGCAGCAATGGCTCGGTCATGCCGTCAAGCAATACCATTACGACCGAAGTAACTGGCGTCCAGAGAAATTCAGTTGTTGGAGTGATCCCTGCAGCCTGCAAGCTCTCGGTAACTTTTTGTTCGAGTCGCTCACTCATGTTTTGCACCTCCAGATTTTCGTTGGAGCTGTCGTTTACTTTCCAGTTATCCCGAGGGGCTATCTGGCTTCCCAGAGATTGATTTCAATTGTCAGAGTGCTTCGATCAATCGCGATCGATTGGAATAGGTGCTGCTAAAAGTTTCTGGGCTTCTCGGATCAACACCTTGCGCTCCCGATCGGATGCTGAAAGCCACCTGCGCCAGAGGTCTTCTTCGTTATCTTTCTTGCTGCTTGATGCGGCGAAGGAGGAGACACGCCTGCGGGTCTTGATTGCGCTTTCGACAGCTTCTATGCGTTGCATGAGTTCCTCGATCCGACCAACAATCGGTGCGATCGCTTCCTGAAGAATGCTTGCGAGCCTGTCGTCAAACATCGCGGGAGCGCTTTCCTGCGAGGAAGATGCTGCAAATTCGTTGTTGTCAGAATTGGAGTTACTTATGATCGTTCCGTTTGAGTGTTCGTTCGTTCCATTTGATTGTTCTTCGGAAGTGACATTTTGATCTGAACTTGAAACCTGATTGGTTTCCGAAGCCTGCACGGAATGTTCTGCGTTTTGATTGCTTTCTGTGGCTACTTCAGTCTCGGCATTATGCTCGTTTTCGTCCTCCTGCAGTTTCGCAGCCATTGCCATCGCACCGAGCGATTTGATCGCTGCTTCAACGGCAGCACGGAGAGCGAAGACCGCATCGAACATCTTTCCGACAGGAAGGGCATACTCGCCTTGTGTTACAACCTGCACAAATCCGTTCCACGCGTTCTTGAGCCGCTCTGCTGCTTCAGTTGCGGGCAAAACTGGTTGAGTGCCGAGAGAAACAGTAACAGCAAGGCGCATCTCTCGGAAGACATCAACTGGTGCTGCGAACTCTTGTGCGTTGATCCCGAGTGCTTGAGCAATTCGCTCCCTTAGCTCCTTGATCTCATTGGATAACTCGTCATCGGAGACTTCATCGAGCAATTTCTCAAGTAACTTTGAAGTGTCATACAAGAGCTGCACTGCTACATTGGCAGGGACACCATAGGCTGGCGGGTAACCGTAAGCGGGCAGGTAGCCGTAGGCAGTCCCGTTGCTGCAGGTCGCTGTCGCTTTTCCTTCTGTCTGCTTGCCGTCATCTGCAGACTGAACTTCATCAGTCTCTGTTGCTTGAGCGAGAAGTTTCGCCAACTTCCCGAAAACTCGCTTGATGAGAGGATCATGGTGCTCTTGTTCGTCGAGCGCAACTTGCGCCTTCGCAATAGTGGCTGCAACTTCGTCTGGCAAAGCAGCCATCCCAGAATTACCTCCTTACCGTTGCACAAGAATCCCGTTCCGAATGGGAATATACTTTCATTCGTGAATATTATAACAACAGTTGCTCAGCGCCGTCAATATCGTTCCAGTTCCTGCCATTCGTCAAGTGTTTCTAAGCGTTCCTGAACCTTCCTCTTGCTTTCGGCAAGTTCAGCGATGTGTTCGAACTGCTCGAGAACAATCGGGACTACATCCAAGTTGAGGATGACGTATTCATACTTTCTCCCTTTCCACTCGCGCCTCGCCTGCGCTGGCGTGTGAGTCAGAACATATGGAAGTTGCCCGTCTCCTTCCGGATACCAAAACTGCCAGTATGGTCCTTCTCCTCCGATTTTTGGTCCTTGACCTTCAAGCAACCGAACGACCCACTTCCCGTCTCTCGGCTCAACATCATCGTCCCACTCTTCAAACCTCATCCAGAACTCATGGTAATCAGGTCTTTGAACTCCAAACCAAACAACACCATTGGCTTTCCACTCGAACATTGACCATGTCGCCTTCGTTGAACCTACAGCACCTGGAGGAGCCCAAAGCAGTGGCTCTTTCTCAGTTACAACCGTCAACCAGACATAGGGTTGGCGGGCTTTCTTAGTGGCGACTATCCTATCACCATCTTCGTTGTTGATGAACTTGTCGCGAAGAACCGGTGCGATAGTGCCATCAAGGAATTGAAGCGCAACGGCAGGAGTGAATAGCGTCCATCCGATAAGCTGTCTGGACGGAGCTGCAGGATTGACGATTCGAAGATCACCATGGACGCTTGCAACATTGACAATCCAGTCTTCAAGCTCGTCGACGAGCTTGTCTGGCGGCAAGTCTTGACTGAGATTGTCCGATAGAACTTTCGAGACATCTCTGCGTTCGTCAGATGCTTTCTGGGCGAGTTTGACGAGTTTGTCGAAGTCAATTGTCAGCCAATAAACTCCGAATGTCTTGACCAGTTCCTGCCAGATTTGTTCACGCTCATCGTCGTCAGCGTTTTTGAGTTTCTTCAACATCGAAGCAATTTCTTTGCGCTCACTGTCGCTCCACAAACCTCTGTAATGGCGCATGTAGACAAACTCGTAACCTTGTTCGAACTTTTTGACATCATGGACGACCTTCATTGGATCTCCGAGCCTTCTCTCTTCTTCGAGGCGCTGCTCTTCGTGCGTCAATTCTTCTTCGTCGCTGATGTCAGAAGAAGACAAGAGCCTCATGGCTTCTTCCCTAATTGGCTTTGGAATCTCTGGCAGTTCGTAGTTGCCGATCAGGAAAATTCGCAGTTTGTGCAACGGCAGATCGCTGCCTTCCTTGTAAATGTCCTTTTTAGTCATGACAAGCCAAGGAACTGACTGAATTACATAGTCGAGTTCTCGGTAGTGCCATTTATCGGACATCGCCTTGAATTTGCGGGCATAGCTTTCGTTGAGTAAAAGAATGCGCCCGGTAAGTTCATTGCACGCTTCCATGAACCGTTCGAAGTCCTCTATCGTCCAGCTGAATTGATAGAGAGCTTTGCCTTTCTCTGTTTCCTCCGAAACCCACGGTGGGTCTGCGAAGAAGAATGTCCTCTTGCTATCGAACTTCTGCATGGCATCAAGAGCGTCCATGCAGTAGAGTGCGACGCCTTTAAGACGCTGCTCCCAAAGAGCACACCTGTCCCAGAATCTCTCCAGTTCCCTGCGCCAGTAATAACGCATCTCTTTTGTTGAATTGTATTTCGGCAAGTAACCATAACCTGCACCACAGTAGAATGTCGTGTAGCCGAAGACATAGGCTTTCTTGATGCTGTCTGCATCATCGAAATCGCCGTTGATCAATCCCTCACGGAGGTCAGACCACCGTTCCTTGCTCGGATTCCACCTATATCTGCGCAGTTTCACCCAGTCACCGCTCTTTATGACCCTTAAGAAGTTCACGACATAAGGGTCAATATCGACCAAAATCTCTTTCTCTCCCGGTCTTCGCCCTTTCAGCCTAAGCAGACCGCAATTAACACCGGAGAAAAGATCGACATAGGTATCATAGTCGTCTGGAAGGAGTGAAACGCATGCACGAACGATTACCCTCGCGAAGCCAAGTCCAAAGATTTTCAAGAGCCTCGGAAGCATTTTCCTTTGCCAGACAGGAACATCTTCGTCACTTTCGCTGCCATCGGCTTCGTCTTCATCATCCTCCTCTTTGCGTGCGGCAACAAAGACTGAACTTTCAACCTTATTGCCAGCTAACTTCAACTTCCCGTCGACTACTGTGACACTCGGAACTTCTTGACCCGATGCCAAAATGAGTTCCGTGACCCTATCCCAATCCGCAACTTCCGATGGGTCATCGACACCAGCACGCAACGCCCTCGGGTGCATCCATGTCAGGTGCACGAAACCATCTTCATCGGCAAACCAGTTAAGGCTTATCGGAGCGACTTCCACGACATCGCCAATCTGAGGTTCCTGTTCGAGTTTGATCGCATAGGTCTGACCATAAGCGAGTTCTCCGACATCTCTGTTCGGAAACCGCTCGTCCATCGTCCAAAGCCTGTGGTCATCCCTTCCACGCCACTCGCTTTTCGACGCCACCTTGCCAGTAACTGGGTCTTCTTCGCCCGAACGAACATACCGAAGTTCAAGGTCACTCGGTGTAAGTGTTCGCTTAGACTCGATTGGAATGAATGTCTTTCCGTCGGGTCCAAGCACTGCGCAGCGGAAAATGTAGGTTTGTGACTCCTTGAATGCTTGCTTCCAATTGTCAGGGTCAGTATTAGGTGGGAAGACTTTACTTATGCCAATGATGAGGCACTTAATCGACTTCCAACGCTTGTATTTCGCCCAATTCGTTGAACGACCGTCGAGTTCATAAACCGAATTGGCATCCTTTATCATCGCTCCTTCTGAGCCTGTATAAGACGCTGCCCATTCGATCGCTGCTTTCGCTTCTTCAACTGATCGCACGACCTTCTGTGGCGTCAGAACGATCGTGTCTGGCGAATTCGCAAGAAGTTGTTCAAGCTTCGCTCGTCGCTCGTGCAGCGGAAGGTCTGTCAGGTCTTCTCCATCGAGGTAAAGAAGGTCGAAAGCACAGAACCGTATCGGTTCAGTAATCGGTTCTTTTCCGACAACGACCTTCATCATGTCAGGTCTCATGACTGGCTTGAACTTCCCATCAACTATCCGACCAAGCAACAGTTCACCATCAATGATCGCTGAGCGATCACCGAGCAGTTTCACAACTGCCTGCTCTAACTCTGGGAGAATTTCAGCGCGGTCACGCTGTCTGTCCTCAGTAAACGCGTGGAAATTCTCGCCATCATAGTGCACAACGAGCCGAACGCCGTCCCATTTTGGCTCTACGACAACATAGCTGCCTTCGTCAAAGATCGGTTTGATGAAATTTTCGATGACTTGGTCTAAGTCGTCGAACTCATAGTGACCGTAACCTTCGGCAGGTTTCAACGGTTTGACGGCTTTGCCCGGTCTGACCTGCATAAGTCATCAACTCATGCCCAATAACCGCAGCTACTGCAGCAACGATGTCTTCCATTCTCGCGATAGGGTAATCAGCGAAAGCAGCCATTACGGGTGATGAGCAAACCGCAACGACATACTTTCCCATTGATGCAGCAATTGCTGCCACAGCGATATGAAGTGAACCCATAGATTCATCGACCACAACATATTGCGCTCCGTTGATCCCTGCTAGGATCGCTTCCTTGATGTTGCGTTCAATGGAACGCTTCTGGAAAATTGACGACGCATGTGGGTGCGACTTAAGATGAAGTTCCAACATCGAATCGTCTCCAACTACAGCCATTGTCTCAAGTTGTCTCCTGACAAACGGCTCGATGAGCGGCGCGTATATTGTCGGCTTCTCGTTCACGATCTTAAGTTTCTCATCAGCAACGATCCTAAGTTCCCTGAGGTTAGTGTCCGGCAGGACAACAGCGTCGGTATCGACATCGACCTTGCCGACAACCACCGACGCATGTTGAATTGAAACCGCCATTTGAGTCAACCCGTAACGCCAACCGAGGAATATGCGTATGAGTTTCACTTTGTCTGGATTTGCCCTGACGGATGGCGCAAAGAAAACAGAATCTTCCCTTTTGCCAACTTTCGCTTTCTCTGTCTTCGCAGGAACTGCTTCCATCACTGCACAACCTCCTTTGCTTTCAATGCTTTATTCGAGAGCATAACAATTCTGCCAGCATCGTAAACGGCTTGCGAGTCTTGGAGAATGAACGGCGGTTTCGGCGCTTCCTTTGGTGACCAGATAACACGCCACTTTACTAACGGCATGACAAGCGCATCGGAAATTTTCTGAGCGAAACTTAATCTCCATGGGAACGGTAGTTCCGCAACCTTAGTCGCGTTCCACCACAGACAATCCGCAACCATCCATGTCCCATCAACCCACCAGACTTCTGCGGTCAAAGTCAGACACGATGGGTGTCTCGCTGTAATGTCTGAAGCGAAAGTGACAACTTCGTCTTCGTCTGTAATGATTTCGACTGAATTTCCATCCGCTTTCAACAATCCACGCCGCTGTGGGATCATGTCAGTGCAATAGACGCACGCAGGGTAGACATCAAGGTCTCCAAGCGATCGCATGCGGGCAGACAGGAACGAATTCAAATCATCATCAACCCTAACAGTCGAATGCGGTGCAAGTTTCTCAGGTTCGTTTATCGGGATAATTGGACGACGAGGGCGCTTCACGAGGACGAGATCGTAGACTGGAAAGGACAGCCCTGCAGGTTTGTCGGTTATTGTGATGTGAACTTCTTTGTCCGTGCTGACTTCACGGGCGACTCTTTCCAGTTTACCGTTATCGCAGATGAGCAAGTCCAGATCCTGACTGAACGGCGTAAGCAGTGAAGAACCAGTAACAGCAATGTAACCCGGCACGACTATGACATCGGGAAGCGAACTCAAAACTTCGTTAGCGAGAGTGAACTTCGATTTAGCCTCAGATGCAAGTGACGCCGGAAGTGGCTCTGAGAAAACCTTCGGAACTGAAAGCAAGATTGAATCTCCAACTCTCGCAACTGCAACAATGGCAACTATTTGGTCTTTGCATTGCAGCGCAACTGGAAGACCTTCTGGAACTTTCGGGAACGAATCCAACTCAATCGGCCTGTGTTTCTCTGTGCTTTTGATCCACGATTTAACTTCCTCTTCATCATCGTGCACCCAGACATCAACGAAGCTGTTGGTGACTTCGTCGGTAAAGAATTTGAAAGCTTGCTTTGAAAGGCTTTCTTCGTTCAAAGCTTTCGCATAACTTTCTCCTCGCCTATGCTGGACATGCCTTGCAAGCATTTCATCTGCAATCCTTGCGTGCATCTGGACAACTTCAGCGACAGTCCAGTTGCTTATCGTCCCACCTCGCATAAGCGTCGCGTAGTAAGCGTGCATGATTCTGTGATCATCGAGCAAAACTTTAAGCTCAACCTTTCTCGGATCGTAGGTTCGTTTGTCTGCAATCGCTGCAAGTGCAGGCATAAGGTCTCGGTAAGCAGCAAACTGTGCCCTGAGAAGCGCCCAACCTGTCGGTTGGAAACTCAAGATACGGTAATGGTCTCCTTCATCCTGCAAGACCACATCGGTCATTTCCCACGAAACTGCAAGTTCTCCGTTGGCGGCTGCCCGCCTGACATTCTCAACCAAGTCAGCGAAGTCAATGTCCCAAAGATAACCGCTTCCGACAATCATCCCGTCTTTCTTGAGGACCGAAGTTATCGTTCCAATCGAGTAAACCCTCTTTTCGCCTCGTTCATCAGTCTCCCAGTGCGCTGTCAAATCCTCTGTTGCGTGCAAAGGAAGTCCAATCAATCTGTCGAGGTCAATAGTATCGAGCGCCCTTCGATCAATAACGACTGGTTTGTCAGCGCCTGATGGCGGAGCAATCGACCTGACATTCGCCCTGAAAAGGACTGCCTTCACTGGACGCCTGTTCGGAAATGCCTTCTCGGAAAGTTCAAGCTCTATCGGAAACGCGGCACGAGCTACAACGATGTCCATCGTTAGTCACCTCTTTCTGGCAACGAAACCGAAACAGACGCACCTTCTGGCATCAAGCGCTCCAGTTCAGATGACAACTGCGAGAAAAACGAAATCAATGCGTGCGGGACAATGTCGGACTCATCGACGCAGCCACAAATCCTTCGTAGGATCGCAACCTGCGTATCGTAAAGCCGCTGTGCGAGATCGACTGCGGCTCGTTCGGATTTAGACAGGTCTTGAATTATCGGCTTCTCCTCAACGCCGTGTGAGTAGATGATGAAACTGTCATAGTCATCTTCAGCCTGTTCGATAATTTGCCGACGCCTCTGGAGCAACTCGTCTGTCGATAGTGTCTCTTGAGTAATCAACATGAGGTCTGGCTTCTTGAACGGCGAAAGTTCGTAGTGAACCCGCCCATAAAACGAAAGGAAGAACAAAAATGTCTGCGGGATAACTTCTGGGACGCTGACGCCATAGAAAATCGGATTCGGACAGAATGGAATGCACCCAACTCTGTCGGTCACATCTTCATCGTTCGGAAGCAGAATTTTCGGCGAGCCATCATCCCTGAGCGAAATCGTGAACTGGGTCGGGTCGGCATAGAGAACCGACGCATCCATGACCTCAAATGTAGCGAACCCAAACACCAACATGTCAAGGTAAAGCATCTGAAGCAAAGTCTGGTCTAAGGCAAAAGTATCGTTTGGAAGCGAGACGACGACTTTTGCCTGCGATGCGAACGAGGCAGCATCAAACGCTGCGACAGCAAACTCAGGGATTAGCGTGAACAGAGAACGCTTCACGGACGGTCTCGGTATCAACCGTCCAGTCATTGCTGTCTGGACGAGGCTTCGCATTATAGAGTTAAGCGCTCGCCTGAACCCACGAGAACCAGGAACTGGTTGTCTTCGTGCATCCGCTATCTGGTCAGCAAGCAGCACAGCATCATCACCGCCTTCCAGATGGCTTACTCGATTTTCTGTCCGTTTGTGTCTCAGGCTTCACATACCTGACTGGGCTGCAGTTTCTGGAAAGCGTCAGAACTGGGTAACCTGCGGCTAACGCATTGTAAAGCAAAAACGCTCCCGGACGAGCCCTGACGAGAATCGAGCCAAACCACCACTCATGGTAGCCGACAGAACGAGGGACATCTTCCCTGACAGCAATGCAGTCCATCTGCAACCGACCAAGCTCAACGATAACTGGAGCAACAAGTGGCATGAGTATCGCATCAGAAACTAAAATCCTCGGTTGCTTGTAACGCCCAATGATGGCATAGGACTCAAACCACTTGAGAAGCGAACCGTTCGCTCCAATAAACCACTCTTTCGGGACAGCATAAGGCGCTAATATGAGAATTGGCTTGCCAATCGTTCTCTCAAGAAGTGTATCGTAGGCAGCACCGTAGGATGAATTGGAAACTGGGACGAACTCGACAGCGTCATCTTGCATCAAGTTGCTGAAATCGGAAGGTTGGAAACGGCTTTGGTAGTAGCCGACGATGATTTGCGAAGATGGCGCTAACTTTCTCCATTCGGATAAGGTCAACGATAACGCTTCCGCGTGCTCTTTTGTGTAGAGGTGAGTCACAATCTTCAGGTTCGACAGGTCAGACATGGCATCACCACGCTCCATCGATTTCTGTCTTCATGAAAGTATAGCACGAAAATTCAAATGTCCGAATTCCAATTCATTCCTGCAATGCGAGAGATAATGTAGTCGAGAAACTCTTCTTCGGTCTCGAAAGCACGCTTTGAGCCTTCTTTCTCGTCTGAGTCGAACCTGCTGTAACTGGATGGTTGGATGTCAACGATTGTCTTTGCAAGCCAAGCCATCTTAAGTGCGTCAAGAAAGTGTGCAGTTTCTCCGATAACCCATGTGTGATACATCCGCCCTCTCAACGATGCGAAAGCCTTTCTGGCTCGAAGTATGTGCCCAAAGAGTTCCTCCAATCGCCTGCTTCTGAGAAAACGAATTCCGTTGTTCTGGATCGCTCCGAATAACTGGTTGAAGGCTTGGACATTATTGTAAACTACTCTGCGCTTATCGACTTGAATGTCGCCAGTGACATTGTGAGGCGCACGGGCTAATGCGAGCCTCGCTTCTGCACCTCTCGCTACAAGTTCGTCACGAAGCATGTAGTTATCGCCCGGCGGAAGTTCATCGATGAGGGTAAGTTTCGGCTTAAAAATCATGAGTTCGTCCAAAGCGGATTGCCAGTCGGATTGGACTGAGAGGCGAACGACCTGCGGTGGTTCAGTAAGCGCGATGTATGCGATATGGAAGACTTTGCCGTAATCAACTCCAGCGACTACAGGGACTGACTTCGGTTCTTGCCATTCGTTTTCTGGCAAGACCATTCTAACTAAGTCCGAGAACTGGATGCGGATTGAGACGACATAGGGAATCCCGATGACGCCAGGATAGAACCTGCTTGCGTCCCGTTTCTGCTCCATTTGTTTGAACCATTCCGCAGACCTCTCGCTGTCGTAGATCGTCGAGATTATGAACCCGTCTCTGTCCGCTGACGGATTGAGTGCGACATAGAAGCCAGATTGCCTGACTGCTACCGCATCTGGGTCGTTAGGATCAAGTGGACCGCTGCAGATCAAACACCTGAAGGTCCATCGTTTTCCGGTATCGTCAAGCGTTATGATGCGCTCATACTCGCGAGGATCAAGCGGAACTGTCCTGCCGCAGGAACGACACTTGACATGCCAGATGAACATCTTCGTTGCTGCGACAACGGATTCTATGCCACTTTCTGTGCCAGACGGGATTGAAAGCTGCAGAATCATCCCTTCTTCTGACGCAAGCAATCGGTCTTCGAAGGTGTCTCGCGTCGTTGGATCGAGGAAAGAGAATTCGTCGAGGATCAGGAAGTCAGCGGTGATTGAAATTGCCTGAGTGACTTTCTGACCGCCAGTGAAGTGAATTATCCCGTTGAGGATGCCTTTTGTGTCGATGCTATCTGGGCGAGGTTGTATGCCCATTGCAGTCAAGATTGGATCAACTTTGCTGAGCACGAATTTCTTGACCACTGGCCACGAAGACAGGACATACATGACATCGAGTTTCCTGTGCATGCACTCATAGATCGCTCGTGCAATTGCGTAGGTAGAAATTCCCAGTTGTGACGCTTTCTGAATTGCGACGAACTTTCTTTGCCGCAGCGGGTAGGCATAAAGGGCAAGAAGGTGCGGCTTGAATACAAACGGTCTTCCTTTTGGCAGTTTGAAACTCTTCAGGAATTCAATGAACTCCAGATCAGGCTGCCATGCCAAGTCCCATCAGCTCCCTTCGTGGTGAATGTCCGCATTCAACGAGACCTTTTCGAGTTGCACAACGAGGGTGATGTACTTGGTTACATCGACTGATAACCCAGTGGCGATGCGCTGCACATAGCCGATGAAGGAAGTTTGCTCGGTCTCAATCTCTGTCACTGACTCAATCGCTTGTAGTTGCATGCTCACAGTTGGCTGATTAGTCGCTGCAACGCGAATTGTTTCGGTGACGACTGGAGTAACAGTGGTTTGGTTGCTTTCGGTCGTTGTAACAATCTGAATTTCGGATGTCACAACTTGGATAGAAGAAGTCGCAGATTCGGTTGTTCTGATACCTGCCGTTGTCTGTGCGCCAATTTGCAATGATGAAGAAACTTGCGACGACGCAGACACCCTCGTTGACTCTGTCACCTGCGCCTGAACTGTTGGCTGAACGAACTCTCCAACAGACGCTGCAAGCGCCTCAGAAGTACTTATTGCAATCTGTGAAGTCGGAGTCTCGACCGTCCTGATAGTTTCTGGCTGAGCAAGATTGATAATTACATCGCTTTCGCTTCGCTCTGATGCAACTACGCCAATCGAATCCGAAACCTGAATGGCGACTCCGCTGACACTGCTAACTTGAACATCCTCGCTCGACGAAACCTGCTGTGCCTCTGAGACTGCAAGTGCAATCGTTGGCGTCACTGCATCAGAAGTTGAGATACGCACAGTTGTAGCTGGTGCAGCTTGAATGGAAACTGATTTTTGTTCCTGAATGCTTCCGAGAATACTATTAGCAATCGCAACTTGAAGGAGTGGCTGAACTTGCTCGCTTCCGATTAAGTTGCGAACCTCACTAAATTGCACTGCGACACTGCTTGAAGCGCTATCAGCAGCGACGACATTTGTTTGCTCATTGACCGCAATCGTTATCGGTCCACCTTCGCTTGTCGAACCAACCTGCACTGATTCGCTTGAAGCAACACCTACCGCGTCTGCAACCGCAAACATGAAACTTGGACTCGCCGATTCAGCAGCAGCGACAGCTACCAAATCTGAAGCTCCTACAGCAATGGATGAAAATTCGCTTTCAGTTGCTGCAATCCTCGTCGAATCGGAAGCTGCAACCGAGATTGGAATAGATTGGCTTTCGACTCCGACAAGTTGCTCTATCTCACTGATAGAAGCCGCAATGGACGCTGAAGTGTTCTCGGACGCGGATGCTAAGACCGTAACCGCTGCCGCTATGAAAACAGGAACTTGAACGCTTTCAATCGTTGAAATTTGTTCGACAGCACCCGCTGAAATCGACAATGATGCAGATTGGGTCTCTGCAAGAGACAGATTGTCCGATTCTGAGATTGAGAATTGCAAGGATGCTGTCGGCTGCTCGCTCGCTCTGACTGTCATGCTCTCAGAGGTCGAAATTTGCAAATTCGAAGAAGCAGATTCGTAGGTTGAGACTGGCACGCTGTCTGTCACTGCGAAATTCAAACTCGCAGATACAGGTTCACTCGCTGCGATTGCAAGCACATCCTGCAACGATAACGCAATGCTTGGTTGCGAAGATTCAGCAGCAACGAAGGTCATGCTATCTGAGACATCAATTGTTGTCACTTGCTCTGAATGCACGGTTGCACTTTCTGACAGCGAAAGATTCGCTGCGTCAGCGATGCTGAACGCGAGTGGCAATTGCATCATCTCAGAGGCAATGACTGCAAGTTGGTCAGCGATGTTGAAGGAAATGTTAGTACCACCGCCACTACCTCCGCCGAGACCAGCGCCTGCGAAGATGTGATAGGCAAGTCCGTATCCTGCTAGGTACGCTGGCAGCAAATATGGAATCAAAGCCGCACCTTCGACGCTCGGCTGCGTGACTTCAGCGCTTGATGACATGGTCATACTGAAAATGACCAAACCATCAGCTACAGCGAAATTGTCTGGCTCAACAGTGAACTGCTGCCAACTCGTGGTCAGTGTTGCAGACCAGTTCAGAGAAATTCCAGTCCCGCCATCGTTCACGACGGTTATAGTCAAGGTTGATGAACTTGAGGCATCGCGCGCATAGAAACTGATTTTTGGTTTCGTTCCAGCAGGAACATAAACCGCGAAAACATACGGTAGATTGCTTACCTTGATGATAACTTCCTGCCCTGTTGGACCACCGAATTGAGTCCATAATTCCTGCTTCGAATCGGAAAATAACCGAGCGAATGCAAACAGTCGACGATCATTCTGGTCATTGATGGAATAAAAGCCAGTAAACGGTCGCAAAGCCATTGGACCGCGCATAGATGAAATCGTGCCTGCATAGACACGCATCGACGGCCAGTCAGAATCGCTTGTGTAGCTGCAGTTTATGAGCAGGGCTAAGCCGCCAAATGCCGGGTCAGCCCATTCCGATCCGAAAACACGGAGATTGCCCTTTTGGTAAAAGACGCAATTCTCGGCAAGGAGAAACCATGATTGTCCACCCGCTGGCAACAAGATGTGACATGCATAGAGTGCTCCGCTTCCGAGACTGTAGAATTTGCAGTTGAAGATTCTCGCCGAACCGAAAGATACGAGGTAAACTGAGCTAAGATTGGTATTGAAAATGACACAATCGCCAATGTAGATGCCAGACCCAAAGTTGTCCGTTTGTATTCTGATGCCTGAAGCACCTGAATTCTTAGCTCGGTTGCAGTTGTAGACGCGCACACGCCTACAAAGTGCGTACCAGGTAGTCGATGGCAGTCGCATCTCAATCCCGCAGTTCACTGCGTAGGAAATCTGCAATTCATCATTCCCATCTCCACGAATGACGCTGAGAAAATGCGAGGCGTATATGCCGGTCGAGCAGGCGAAAACATAGGTGTTACGCCATCGCCATGCATTATCGAGAACAGAACTAGGCGGCAAACTGGTGTAGAATTCTCCGTAAGGTTCGTACCAAACACCGTTGCCGCAGGCAATTATCGCCGTGTCAGAAACAACACTGTTGGAAGCAGTATAGATAGTGCTTCCCTTCAATCTAATGCCATCTCCGGGACACTTCCAGAACACGCAGTTGTCAATCGTGACCGCTGCATTGGTTAAGTTGTCAAGCACAACGATTCCAACGAATCCACGATAGAACGAACAACCGACGAATGTCGCACGAGCCGGTGTTGTAGCAGAGCCGGTGACATGAACGCCAACCTGACCACCTGCATTGTTCCCAATGTAGGCGAATTGAACGCCTTTGGCAGTTATTTGGTCAATTTGTCCGGAATATGAAGGATAGGTGTCTGCATAAATCCACGATGGATAGGATGGATTGTAAGACTCAATTACAACATTTCGCGTGACATTCGCAACAAGATAGGTCACGAAGGTGACATCTCGAACAGTAACGCGCGATGGTTGGTAACTGTACTGCGGAGTCGACGACAGCGTGATTGTGCGGTTATTCGGATCTATGCTCGCGATCGTAAGTTCCTCGATTCGCTCCGTTGTGTCAGTCGCTGATGGCGCTGCGAGACAGATTCTGTCACCCACCTGCCAGCCATTCAACCTATTGACCTTGAAAGTCGCTCCATTAACGCTCTCAATTTCAGCAAAACTGTCCTTGATCGTCCCATACAACCGCAACTTGCCAGGTCCTGTCGACGGAGTTCGCAGAATAATCCCATACTTGCCAGCAGCCAAACTCGCAGAATAGTTCAACTGAACCCTGACAACTCTGTCTGGCGGGACTGGACTGGTTTCGGAGTCGCCAACTTGAAAAGTGCCGTTAGATTTCACTTCCATGTTGCCCTTTAAGCGCAGTATCCTTGTAGCAAGTTGGCTGTTCGAAGGAATTAACAGCGTCGCATTCTCTGCTATCTGGATCGCAGGCGTAGATGAGTCATTGCCGACAGTGACCAATCCACTTGCACCAAAAGCAGCATCATCGAGGATAACTGTATGACCGCTCGAAATGACGACATTATCGCCCTCAACTGGAACTACACCGCCAGTCCAAGTTGCTGGGTCAGACCAGTTTCCAGATTGAGCCGAAGTAATTACAGCCATACGCTCACTCCTGCTTGTTCAGAACCTGCCGTAACTTAGCGATGACTTCTTTGCGCGCTAAAAGTTCGGGCATCTTAGACTCGACATCCTTTCGAGTGTTCTCAAGGCACTCGAGATACTGCTGCTTGACCTGCTCGTCCAGACTGTCGAAGTCTGGGCGATTGACAGTTTCCTCAACCGACTTGAGCCCTGTCTCGAGCCGAGCAATCATCGCATCTATGTCAGCTTCGATTTCATCAAGGACATAGAGAAACTGCTTTAGCAGTTGCGGAAATTGTCGGTAGTCAAACAACTTGCTGGCACGACTATGAAGCGCTTGAAGGTAGGAAGTCGTTCTTCGCTTAGTCGCGCGAAACTGCTCAGCCATGTCAGCGAATCTGGTCTCGAAATCAGAGCGAACATTTGTGTCGTAGATATTCATCACAATCGTCCGCATAAGCTGCACAAGTTCAGCAGGCAGCCCTGCATGGCGATCCTGCCCATCAGGCATGTCAGGACACCACCGTCAGTTCGAAATTAACCAATTGCCTATGTCTGTCGGCTCAGTGTCAAATCGTAAACGACTGAAACGGTGTCATCTGCACCAACAGTCTTTGGCGTCGTCAACTTCACGCGGGCGAACAAGTTGTTCCCTGCGCTGTCAGAACAAAGCCCAATCGAACCAATCGTCCCGCTTATTGCACCTTTAGCCCAAGACGCCTGCCAGCGAGCCTGCCGTGCAGTCGGTCTTGAAACTGTCGCTGCCTGCGCCCACTTGTTAGTTCCGGGCATAGTTGTCTCGTTCGGGTCTGGAGTCGTAGTGGCGTCTGAAAGGACGATGTAACCGATAGTAACTGGGCTTGAATTGATGAGGTTTCGAATGAAGATGTCTAACCCGAGGTCAGTGATGAGGTTCTTGATTTCAATGATCTCACGCTCCTTCTGACCATCACGCTCTCTCTCGATGATTAGGTAAAACACGCCGCCACCTTGAATTTGCATGTTCAAAGAAACTGGAATCACTTCTTGCCCTGCATTTTCGGCAGCAACTTGCTCGAATCTGGCATCGCTCATTGACTCTCACTCCATCGAACAAACTCAACATCCTGACTTGCTACAAGGCTTCCGTTATGCTCAATCGGTTACACGCCCAACTACGATTGCTTTGAACGGTGGACTCGGAACATTCTTGACAGTCCCGTCTGGAAGCGATAACAAGAGGTCGAAAGCAATGACTGAACCTTCCTTCAGCTTTTCAGTCTCGGTGCGCGGAAACTTCACTCTGACCTTGCCGTTAGCGGGATCGTCTGGTTCAACGATAGCTTCGAATAACTTCACTCGTCCAGGTTCGGTTTTCACTTCGCACCGAATTGACACGCCAGAAAGATTGAGCGGTATCCCGCCAGCTTCGACAGTCACGAGAAACTCTTCGTCATTGCCTTTAACTACACGAAGTTCCTGCTCGCCGCTCAAGGTTCATCACCATCCTCTTCAGCAACGACAGGAACTAACGCCCTGCTGAGTTCAGGCTGCTCAAGAGGTATCGAAGAAACAGCAGAAACCATCGCAACCGCAACTGCATCCCGCTCGTTCATCGCTCGCATCAACGATGTCAGCGCTATGGCAAGCTTCGCTTCTACATCGGCAAGTTTCGCAAAAGCATCGACAAGTTGATGGACATCCCTTGAAGTCTTGACCTGAACCTTACCGCTCGCAATCGCATCGTCAAGCATTTCCTTCAACCGAAGCCTGAGTTCCTGAAACTGCGAAAGAGTGTCCACAAACTCAGCCACCTTGCTGTTCAGTTCTTTCTGAATGTCCTTCAACAGCGTTTTCGGCATCATTACTGTCGCCGACGATGGTGTTCTCATCGTTGACCCTCCGTTCGACTGGGATTGGGTCAGGAAATTGCTCACGAATGAACTCGAAAAATCGCCTTCGCTTTATCGGGTCTAACACCAACCACCACCAAACCCTCGTAGGAACTTTACCGCAAAGCCAAATCATGTCCTCAGGAAAGTATAACTCATCCAATGCAACTCCGGTAGTAAACAGATACTCAATCGGACTCGATACCTTTTCGTTCTGCCTCGAAATGGCAAACTTGCCGAGTTTGTTGAAGCGAGCGACAAATAGCGCCGTCAGAAATGTCGCAGCAATCCTGTCTTTAGTCTGTAACTCTTGCGCATATTCGGTAAGTCGCTTCATGAGAATGACCGAAACTTCGCCGATGGCTTTCAAAATCGCCTTCCTAAGTTCTTCTGGCAGCAACATCCAGTAAAATCTTGACCTGCCCATCATCGCAACCGAAGTCTTCGTTGAAATATCATCGCTCGGTCGGTTTGAACGCTTTGACCGCGCCATTCAACACTACCTCCTTCATCCCTGTCGCTGTAGTTTGCTTCTTGAGAAAACTCGCAAGCGAAAGAACTGTCCGAAAGACGAACTCGTTCCAGTTTCTGTTCGGTGTGCTCAAAAACCTCTTTGCACGATCGACCATGAACGCAAAGTCTTCGTAGTCTTTGGCAAGTTCAGTCGGCTTGATGAACTGGGCAAGTTTGTAGTAAGGTTCTAACATGCCAGCGATGTCGAGGTTGAAAGAAACTGGAGGCTGCTCAGGAAAGTCTCTCTCGCAGACTTTCCTTGCAATTTGTTCGTAGACACCGTTGGAAAATTGAGACAGGTAAAGGTAGCCTGCAAGCTTGCCGAGCGCTTGCAGGCAAAGGGCATCGAAAAGTCCCTCAGACTTGGAAATGACGACAAGCCTAATGTTGTCGGAAAGGTCGAGGTCTAGTCCCGTCGGGATCGCATACATCGTCGCTGCGCCGTAGTAGGTTGGGACTTTGATTGTCTTAGTGAAGACCCTAAGGTGGGCTGGAATGCAAGTCTTTGCTCCAGTAACGAACTCGTAAAGTCTGACGACGCCATCGTCGTAGGAGCGAGCGAAAAGTTTCACTTCCTCTGTCAGAAACGCAGAACTCTCTGGAAAGAGATACGAAACCTTCATCGGATGCACTGGTTGTCCATTATGCCAGTAACGCATGCTCTCAAACCTACCTTCCAGAATAAATTATCACACTTCTTCGGATATTCGTCAAGGCTTGAGAAATTGAATGCAACCAATCAGCGGAACTTCAACTGAGCCGGTCGGGAAGCCCTTGCAACCAATTAGCGAACAATCAACCGCACCGGAGGTGCTTTGCAACCACTCAGCGAAGCATCAACCGGCTCGTGGGAACGGTTTGCAACTAATCAGCCACGCATCAACTGCCCTTGCTTGAATCTCAGGAATATCGCAGTTTGAAGCCGTTTGTCAACACTTTCTAAGTCGTTTCCGCTTCGATTCTCCGTCCAGTTTCGTAATACTTTCTTGACTGGCGGTAGAAAGGTCTGTCAATTAGCTTCCCAAACCCAACCTCTGGTTGGAGTTTGGCTGTGACTGGTTAAACAATTCTGTTATATTCTCTTTCTTTTAAATTCCTCCGTTAAATACGTCTAAAGAATCCGTTAAAATGTTAAACCAATCACAGCGAATCTTCAACCAACCCGACTCTCACCTGCCAGTTCAAACGAAATTCTGACCACGCAAAACCATTTCCTCCTGCGCAACCACGCCAGAATAAATCACAGACGCAATTGCCAGCAAGTGGAAATCAAAATTTACTCGAATCGCAGACGAAGTTTCGCTGTGAGGGTTTTCATCGCAGGAAGCCAAGTTGGAGGCTTATGTCAGCGGTCAGTAGTCTGGAACGTAGAATGTCCACGACGGACGAGTGGCATTGAAAAGCGTCCTGAAGAATTCGGTGAACTCTTTCTCCAGCCACCTGAACTTACTTTGAGCAAGATCGTGGACCGTTTCTGCTGCCCGCTTGTCGCCATAGACCATCGCCTTCAGACCGTTGAAGCCGAAGAATTCGTAAGTCCAACGCAGGAAAATCTTGACCGCTTCTTCGCCAGACTCCAACTTCGACTTCAACTGCTCAATCGCATCCTTAGGAATTGGAATGTGAAGCACCTTTTCTTTCAGAACCGAAGCAACAACTCTAACGCACTCGATTTTCTTTTCCCGCATCTTCCGGAAAAGTTCCTCGTTCTTGTCAAGAAGCCTCCTGTAACTTGCGTTCAATGCTCGCGTCAGCAAGCTGTTAGGCTTTGGAGACCAGTATGTCGGGTAAATCTTGATGTAATTCTCGGTCAACTTTGCTCTCCTGAAAATGTTGCACAGGACCCTGCGACGAGCCTCGTAGTAAATGGCGAACATAGGGTTGATGGTCTCATTCTCCGTGTCCCACCATTCGCTTTTCTCCCACTCTGCCTGCGACGGTCCATCAGCGTGAAGCCTAACATATGTTCTCTGCAGGTCATCGCTTGTGTCAATTAAGGCGCTGCTTATCAGTCTCTCCATCCGATCAAGGAATTTCTCGATGTCCCGGTCAAACACATCGAAGAGTTTGTTCGTGATCGAGTTGACTTCGTAGACGCAAGACTCGGCTATGTACTCGACCATATTGCCTTCGTTGCGAATTTGAGTGAACGGTCTTTTCTGCAGCAAAGCTTTGAACCCTTTCGCCAGAACAGTCTTCAACGACCATTTGCTCATTTCAACCTGATCAAGATTGTAACATTTCTTGAGCACTTCATAGGGCACGCAAACGATCTTCCCGATCTTATCGAACGACGCATTGTGTTGCGCTAAGCCAGCAAGCACAAGCCGCTTGCCCTTTTCCGACATTCCAGTGATGTCGACATACAAGACCAACTGGATTTGGTCAAGCCCGAGATTGAATTCTTCCTTTAGAAATTGGAAAAACCCGTAGCATGGAACAATACACCAAATTCGTCGCTTCTCCGAAACCGCCAGAGGGATTAACGGCACTGCGTAATATCGCGCAACCTGAAGCATCAACGCCGACGATTTCTCGTAACGAAGCAATTTCGCTAACCTGTTAAGCGGAATAAGCGGAATGAGCTCATACTCTCGACCTTTGACCGCACTGGAGAACAGGTTCGTTACCCTGCCCTCAGTCGTCCCGCGAACCCATTCCTTGCCATCATAATAGTGCGTCAACCACTCACGCCTGACAAAATAAATCCTGAGCTGAAACCGCTCTTTCGCTCCCATAAGTCGCAACACCTCGTTTCCAGTTATCTATTCCCGCTTATAACTATAACACGCCACGACAAAAATTTCAACCTATCGGCGTAGCAACGAACAGAGAATTGGTATCAAAGTCTTTCCAGAAGCTCCTGCAGCGGCGGTCTTAGGACATTCCTAATTATCCGAGCAGCGATGGAAAACGGAGCTTCTTCACGCAACTCTTCAACCTCGTTTTCGCTTTCATCGACAGTTAAGACCCGAACCAAGAAGATTTCCTCGCCTTCTTCGACGCCTACGCGACTAACTTCAATCGCCTTGCGCTCGCCATCAGACTCAGTGTAATCTAACCGAGCCGTGTCTCTTGCACGATCAAGGAACAAAATGTAACTTTCATGCCTGCCGAGAAAGTCATGAAGCAAACCAACAAAGTCAACGAACCAGTGCTTAAAAACTCGAACATGCTGCTTTATCGGCTTCGGCTTCTTCTCGGCAAGCCAATTGTAAACAAGTCCCACAGGCAAGTTCAACGCCTTAGCAATCCTGTTGTAAGACCAGCCACGCTGATGCAACTCTTTCGCAAGTGTCTTCAACTTCGCCTTAGACACTTGCTTCCGACGCTGCATGTTCAGCGTCAACGCACGCTCAATCCTCTCATCTTCATCAGTCACAGTAATCTGAACATACGGGACTTCAATCCCAAGTCCCGTCGCAATCCTGTAGCGAGTGTGACCATCAATAATGTAGCCATCTTGGTCAACGACAATCGGAACCTGCACGCCTCGCTGAGCAATGTCTTCAGCAAGCTGCTCATACTCCTCACCTTCCAGCGGCGGCAATAACTTCTCGATCTTCGGATCGATCTTGATCTCCATACTGCAATGCACCTCCATTCATTGAAGTTATTTGCGTCCTAAATTCGTTCGCAATTTCGCAAACAACAATCAAGTTATGCAATGCGCGACAATCGAAGTCATCTAACTGCGTCGCACTTTTGCAAAACGGGCAATCATGACCAGAAAACTCCTTGACTGCACGAAGCAGTTCGTCATTGAGAACAAGATTGTTCGTGATTGCTCTCGGCGTCCCAAACCTGCGTTTGACACTAAGCCCAAAGAAGACTTCATGAAACGCTGCAGCTTTACGCCAACTTGCACTGTCGAAACTCTCAACGAACGGTGCTGCAACGAAAATCTTCTCCAAACTCGTAGGGCTTCCTATGCCGAAAACATGAACCTTCATGCCCAGCGATAACGCTTCCTCGGTCAGCGCTCTAAGAACCACCATTGACCTGCTGCTGACACAGTTCACGCTCTCGTCTTTACCTGCAGTCTCAAAGCTCCCGAACGCAACATACCTGACACCGAGCGAATACCACCAGCGAACGCCTTTGATAACCTGCACAACAGACCTGCCGTGAACAACACCAATCGGCTCACCATGCTTTGGCAGCAACTTCAAAAACCTCTCACCCGCAAGCAAAGTGTCTTTGACCTTTCGCGCGACTTCTTCGTCGGAATCCTTCGTTTTCGGAACATGGTCAGGCAGGACAAAGTAATCTGCCCAATCGTGTTTACGCCAGACATTCGCCAAACGAACGCACAGTTTCTCGAAACTTTCAATCTGACCGCATTGGACTTGATAACCGCCAGAATCGAACATCACAACTTCGATGTCGCCTCGTTCGCGCAATTCAGAAACTGCACTGATCAAGTGACGCCTAGCAACCACTGGCGTCACGATTACACGCCCAAATGGATTGAAATTCAGGTTCACGCTTCGAACCAGTTCGACATATTTCCTAAGTTCGGCACCATCCATCTTGATTGCAACGAAAAGCTTCCACATTGGATTGTTCCTTCACTTGCGTTTAGCCTCCTGTTAACCTGCGTTCTTCCATCTCAGCCATGAAATTTTGCCACTTTTTGTCACCAACACGAATGTATAACCTGCCACCAATTTTGATTGTTGTCAGTTTCCTGCGCGCAACTACATTCGCCCACTGGTAACTCTTTCCGAACATCTTAGCCAGTGCAGAAGTCCTGACATAGCCTCGGTTCTCAAGAAGAAACTTCACAAACTTCGTTCTCAACCGTCGCTTGTCGTTAGTGATTTTCGGAAATTCACTTGCAATTTTCTCTGCAGCATAGCGAATATCTTCATCAAGCAATAACGCTCTTGCCTGAAATATATCAACATAACAATTGTGCAAAAGTTTCAAAAGACCAACTTTATACAAAACACGCAAAACCTTCCAATCGACGCCGAGTAAATCTGATACTTTCTTGACTGTCAACAGCATATCAAGTTCACCTTACATTCGTGAATGATTATATCACGAGAACAGTTTCTTGTCAAGTCTGGCTTGGCAAGTCTGGCTTTAGTAAACACGCTTTCGGCGTGGCGACTAAAAGAAAAGTCTGGTAAGCGTAGGGCGGGCTTACATCGGCATCGGTTTGGCTATCTTACATGATGGCTATCGGCAAAGATGCCGATAGCAAAAATCCTTGACAAAAGGAGGTTGACGGACATGATGGTGCGAGAGGACATTTTGATGCAAGTGTTGCAGGCAAAGGGACTCAATCCCGAGGAGGTACTGCAAGAGGCAAGACGCAGGCAGGACATTATCGGACTCTTGACAGAGGTAGGCAGAAAAGTAGCAAAGATTATCGGAGAGTTCGGGTTGGTGCGTATTGATGTAAAGGTAGAGGACGGGACGGTGACGGTGTGGTGGGATGATGGCACATTGACGGAGACGGCAAAATTGGCATTGACGCAAGATGATGCCAAAGAAGACACCGACGGCAAAGAAAGAAGACGCAAAGACGCCAAAGGACCAGAAATTGTGGCTAAACTGGAAAATGCAGCAAAAAGGTTCGGCATTGAGTTGAAGGAATGGCAAAGACGCAGCATTGCCTTCCATTTCCCTCAAATTGCCAAGTCCCTTATTAAGGAGACCAAAGAAGGCATCTTGCAAGATGCCGATTTTCGGGATGCCGTCAAGATGTATGCTGAATGGCATCCCGAAAGGAAGGGTGAATTGCCACAGGACATTTTGACGCAAAATGCCGAGGCGCAAAATGATGCCGAGGCACAAAATGCCGAAACGGCATGATGATGCCGTCAAGGGTAGCCGATAGCCAGCAGGTTATCGGCTACCCTTTTTTAATGCCACAAAAATAGACTGCCTTACATGCAGCAGGTCAAGGAGTTGCCAGAAAATGGCAGGACGCAAAGGACGCAGCAGCAGGACGCAGCAGGACGAAACAGCAGCAGGACGCAGCAAAGTGGCACAGGAGTTTAAAGAGTGTTAAGATGCGCAGTTGTGAAAATTTTTGAGTGAGTTTAAAAATCTACACTAAGGAGGTGCTGCGAAAGTGCGTTGCAAGAAGTGTGGCAGACCGAGTGCGTCGCAGGTATGCGTATTCTGCCGAGTGGCAGAGGCGAGGGAAAAGTTGCCCGAGTGGCGCACAGTGCTGCAGGACGGCGAGTGGACAGTCCTGCAGCACTGGCACCTGACCAGTTGGTACAGAGTGCTGAATCGCAGTGAAATTGTAGCAGAAGTGCAAATTTTGACGGATTTTGTAGACGATAACACTATGTGCGAGAAAATCAAAATTAGACGCCAGAACGGCACTACAGTGCTGCGGCGCACTAATCCTGCTGCGCCAGCAGCACTCAATCCAGCAGAGTTGCTTAGGTTAGTGCAACAGCATTAGCACACACTTTGGCGCAGGACACCAAGACAAGTGTCCTGCGCCACTACAATCGCACCATTGTGGGATTGACATTGTGCAAAATTTTCTGCACAATGTCTTGACACTCAAAATTGGAGGTGTGCAACGATGCGTGTGCATGCAGAAGTGCTAGCGAAAGTGCTGAGGGCAAAAGGTCTTGATGACGCCACTATTTCAGAAATTCTTGCCACTGCGCAGATGACTGCGAAGACTTCACAGTCATCACGCAGGAGTAGGGCAAAGTTGGTGAAGTCGGAGAAACTTGACGAGGCGACTATGGAAAAATTCAGGCAGGAGTTAATACTACGAGAGTGGGAGAGGCGAGTGCGAAGTCACCCGATGATTTTCGGCGTAGATTCAGTGCAAGTTTCCAGTAATCAATCGGTAGTCGTGTTTCGACAAGGTGACGCAGTGATTGAACTCACACTGCGACATGGTTCGGGTCGCAGTGCACCCTACAACAAACGGTTCGTTGCGCAGAAACTACCGATGGTGAAAGCACAGAAAATTGAGATTGTGCGCATGGTAGTCAGCACTGCGGAGAAAACGGCAGTGCTGGCAGTAGTTGGTAGTCAACGAGGTGTAGTGTTGCCAGAAAGTGAGCGTAAGTGGTTGATGACTGCGTTGGACGAGACTGTGACAGTTCGGTGTGGCAAGTGGCAGTGCAAGCTACCCAAGATTGAGTGGCAGCAAATTTTGAAGTCTTGGAAGTGTAGGTATCCTTTGATAGAACGCCAGTGGAACAGGTTAGAAGTCAGTGCTGACGGTGAAAGGTGGTTTAGAGTGTCGCAGTTGATTAGCACTAAAGCGCACTAATGCGAACAACAGCAGTGCTGCAGGAACGGCACGGCAGGCGACTGCAGTCTGCCGTGCCGTTTCGTTTTTTGCGGTGCGCACTCCTGAAATTTTTATGGGCGAGGTAAGTGATCGGCGACTGGCGAGATTCTGCCGCCAGTATCGTTCGGTCCGCACACTTACGCACTACTTGTAGACAATGCGATTGAGACTGGATGGCTTTTCTGCGTAGTTAGTGGAGATGTTAATGTCACACGACTGTTCGGAGGCGAGCAGGAGTGAAATTTGCGGCAGATGCCTGCGGGCGGGCGACTGGCTGTGGTTACCTGCCTGCGGGCGACTGACTGCGGGCGATTGCCTGCGGGCAGGCGAGTGCGGGCAGGGACAGACTGCACTCGCAGCAGTAGAGTGCGGGCGTCGGGAAATTTTTTTTCTACGGAGGTGAGCAGTATGGATGTCAGGAAATTTGTGAGTGCGGTGTTGGCAGATGCGAAAATTCACAGGAGTCGTTGCGAGTTCAAGCAGTTCGAAGAAGACTATGCGCATGTAGTCATTCATGGCGATGTCAGCAGTGCTGAGTTCACAGTTTTGCGGCGTCATGATGGACTGGTATGGGTGCAGGTTTGGTATGCAGGGTTGAAGTTAGTAGTGTATGCACCGCCAGATTCGTTGTGGAAAGACCCTATCTACGAAGATGTTGTCACTGCGGTGTGGCGTGCGAAGGACTGGGAGCCAGTCATGATTGACTGGGCAGTCTTGGCAGAAGAGTTGGAAGATGACAAGGTTGAACTGTTGCAGTCTTGAGGGAAAGAATTCAGCGCCAGCAGTGCTGGGATGGTGCTGCTGGCGCTGACTGCAATTGAAGAGAAGGAGGGTAGACTGCATGCAGGAAAAGGAAATTTTGCGATGCCAGTATCCGACACTTGGTGAGCCGAAGTGCTCGAAGAAGGCTCATTGGAGTGTGTCGGGAAAGTTTGATGGGCGACTGCAGTTCAGAATTCACTTTTGTTCGCAGCACTTGGAACAGTGGAAGGAAAGGATAAAGAAGGCAGAACTGCCAGACGAGTGGAAGTTTGAGATTCAGGAACTGGCGTGACCTGCCCAGTGGCGGCGAGTGGTGAACTCGCCGCCACTTCTGCAATCGCACCATTGTGGGATGCAGGCAGGCGGAGAAATCTGCCTGCCTGCGAATTTTTTAGGAGGTGAGTGCTATGGAGCGTGAAGTGGTTCACTACCATGTTGATGTGTTTGACACTGCGAGTAATCCATTGTGGAGTTCGCAGGCATTGCCCAAGAGTGCAGCGAAGCGAGAGTTTGAGCGACTCGTCAACGAGTACAGGCAGCAGGTTGGGAAGTTCACCATTAGACCTGCGACTGAGAAGGACTGGGAGAATGGGTTTGTTGGTGCAGTCAAGTTAGCAGTCAACCACAGGTTAGTCATTGCGTTGACGAGGTGCGACTGTTCAGAAGGTTATCGGCATTAGTGGCAGGGACGGCGAGGCAGGGAGAGTGGAGGCGAAATTTTTGACTGGAGGTGAGTGCGTATGAAGTTTCGCAAAGTGAAAGTCGTTCTACATGATGAGCGAAATGGGAAGGTGTTAGAACTGCATGCGACACCATTCAGTCTTGATGGTGGCTGCATTGAGCGACGCAGTGGTGTGTTTCTTGACGCAATTGTGCATTATGCAGGCATGAAGGTCAAGCAGTCGGCGACTATCATGAAGCCTTACAGACTGGAAGGACCGCAGGATGCCGAAGCAACTGCGAAATTAGTCATCGCCGATTTTCTGCGCTGTCTGGCATCGTTAGAGAGGTCGATGCGAGTTCCACCAGAGTGGGATCACGATGCAGAGTGGCGCATTTATGTGCAGGCGAAAGCGTCCCATCTCTATACTGCTGCGCAGGAGAAGCGCTTTCCACTGGACATTTTAGAAGTTGCTACGGAATTTGGGCAATTCTGCGGACTGCTGCGCTTTGTCTACCTTTATTTCTGCTCCACGAATGCGTATTATGCTGATAGACTGCGGACTGTCACCGAGCAGTTCGAGAATAATGGTAGTCGGTTGTTCACTGCGACTTTGTGATTACTTCTTCGCCTTCTGGAACAGGTAGAAGAGCCAGAACTTCTCGCCGCCGACAGTAATTTCCATTGCACGCTTTGCTTTTGGTGCAGTCGGTGGTGGAGTAGGTTCTGCGCGCACCCAGATGTCCACTTTCTGACCTACAATAGGCATATCAAACTGGACATCTGGGCGGTCGTCTGCTGCGTATTTGCGCAATTTTCTGACGCCTTGCTGCAGTGCCCACATCTTGACCAAGTCAAGTACGAGTGGCAGTGGCAGCATTTTCAGTCACCTCGCAGCATATTTATTCGTGTAGCAATCTGTGTGACAATTTTAGCACGCACAGGAGGTGACCCATGATGCAGGAAATCAGAGTCGTATTGACTGAGCCTGAAGCAGAGAGCCTTAGGGCACTGGCGGAACGGGCAGGAATTAGTGTTGAAGAAGCGGCGAGTCGTGCGGTCAGGTATGTCCTGAAAGAAGTCATGCCTGTGAATCCACAGTTCTATGAACAGCTGCGTTCCCGAATGTTCTGGGAGCACTACAGGCATCTGAATGCTTTACTACGGAACAACGGAGGTGGGCAGTGATGGCGAAGGCGCTTAGGAAGGCAAAGCAGTGGGCGAAAAGGTTGCGAGAAATTCTCGGAATTGCCTGTGGCGCTACTGCCACACTTGTTGCTGGACTGACGATTATTCTCGTGGTTGTAATTTTCTCTTTCATTGGTGCGTTGATTGTTCTGTCAGTCAAACTTTTGTGCCTTCCGTTAGTCGTTCTCGCCACTCTCATTCACCCAGATGACCGAAACTACTCACTGCCTGAGCGGATTGTAGAAGACGTTCGTGAGTGGTGGAAATTGATGCAGCCTGAAGCCTGATTCGGCGACTATGCGCAAGAGCGCCGCACCGTGCAGGTTTTTTCATGAGCCTGTGCGGTGCGGGATTTGTTTTGATGGAGGTGAGTGGTCATGATGACGGTGCAGGAAATTTTGCACTGGAAGCAAGAGTTGAGGCGAGTGCGGCAGGAATTTCTTCAAGTTTGGCAGAAGTGTCCGAAGTGTGGTGCGAAATGGGTAGACATTGCTTGGGACGCAGAGAGTGACCACGAATTTCTCCTTGTTGAGTGTCGCAGTGGTCACCTGTTTAGAGTCGACGAGGAGTTTTGGCTGTTCGACTGCGACGACTACTCCGATGCAGGTGTTTATGTGCCGTCGGAGGATTGAAATGACGGAGGTGAGTGCGTATGCAGGATGAGCGCAAGAGCGTATGCGTGCTTTTCAGGGAAGTGCAACACATCTTTCCGCCAGTGATGCGCAACGAGCCTGACCTGCGGAAGATGCTTGTCTCCAGTGCGCATTTCAAGACCCCCGATGGAGATGACATTGAACTGTTTGTGTTGTCGGCAACGCAGGAAGTCGCATTTTTGATTACTTCGGCGAATTTGGACTCAGTAAATGCGAGAGAGCAAGCCGAAGTGATTCTGCGCAAAGCATTCGCACATGGAGTGTTCGACGGACTGTTGCTTGTAATGAAAGTACTGAGATGGCTCAAGCCGTTCATTTTACGGACTGCAGACCATGCTGCACAGCGAGAGGCAAAACACCTTGAACTTCGCCTGATTGCTGGCGAAGTTCAGTGCCGAGGTGAGTGCACATGCAAGTAAAAGGCGGAAGTGTGTTCTTTGAGTTAGGTGAAGTGCAAAGACTCCTGCCAGAGAGACTTGTGCTGCATGGCTACACCCTGTTGGAAATTATCGGCAAGAATTCCAGTCTCTCGTTCAAAGTTAACGGCAACGACCAAATCACTTTCGTGACGACTGAGAATGACATCCAAGTTAAGGTGACGCCCAGCAGATTCTACAGCCATGACACGCTGTCCAGTCTGGTTGCCGAGTGTGAGCAAATTTTGAAGAGTGCCACCGAGAATGGCGCATTTCGGGAGTTAGAGATGGCTGTGACTGTTACACTGCAACTTCAGTCGTATTTTGAGCGGATAGCGCAGCGAGTAGTGCAACGAAGCACCTCTGACTTGTGGGCTGCAATCAAAAGTCTGCAATCGCAACTGACACAGAAGCAGTGAAATCATTGCAACAACGAGCAATAGCCGTGCGCCAGTGCCAAAGAGTGCTGGCGCACGGCTTTGCAATTTTTGGGACTGAAGAGGTGATCAGTGATGAAGGCAAGTGATGGTTCGGTCTGGATGCCAGTAACGGTGTCATCTGCACCGTGCGAAGTTTGCAAGCGAAAGAGCAGGTCAGTCGTCTACGAGTGCACCAAAGGCAAGTGGGCAGGCGTGCGTGTAGTTGCCTGCCCTGAGCATGCAGAAAAGGCGATTGAGAAGTTCATCAACGGAGGTGATGAGTGATGTTCGTGAAGAAAGTGGATGCAAAGACCACTCCAATTGCGGAAGTTTACGATGACTGGGAACGCATCTGGATGGGTGAGAAAGAGATTAGGCGATTTTTAGCCTACACTGGACTGTCAGCACTGCCTTACAACCTGAGAGTCGAACACTTCCTGAAATGTCCTTTCCTGCATGGCATTTCTGCGGGAAAGTTCATGCGCAAATTGCAGAAGTTGGGAGTGACTTGGAGTTTCAACCGAGATGTTGTGCGTCGTGGTGTTCTTCAGGCAGTCGGCTACAAGTGGCGGGACATTGAAGAGTTCGAGCACATGCGAGTTTTCTCGCAAGGGAGGTGAGTGCAGCATGAAAGCATTTACAGTCGTGCGTTATCTCGGTGGCGGACCAGTTTCGTTGGACGGTGAAGTTGAATTTATTGAAGGTGAACGGCACACTGGTGTTTTCGTAGTTGAGTCGGATTTGGAACATGCCCTCTACAGGACGAGAAGTTTAGCGTTCTTCTTTCACCGTGTTGTGCTCTACGAAGTGGACGCCGAACTCTTCAGTCAGCAGCCAGAACGCTACCCAGTTCTCGGTGCGCCGACACGACTGCGTCGGCGCTGGAAGGAACTGATGTTATCAGGCAAACCTGACGAGGCAGAACGACTATTTGAAGGCGAACTCCAAATCTACACTTATCCGCTCACCTATGAGCGAATTGCCTGCGCAGTGACACTGCTGCGCCCACTTATGCTCGCCAGACAAAGTGATGCTCGATTCGAGAAGCCGAGAGTGGCTATGGTTCTCGCTTCAGAGATTATGCCCTTAGTGCAGCCAATTTTCTGGAATTGGGAACTACATGTCTGTGATGGCGCAGAAGATATAGGCAAACTTGCATTTGAAGTCGAGAAAATCGCAGGAGGTGTATGGTGATGGATAGGGAGAAAGTGCTGCAAGCACTCAGGGAAGCCCAAGCAGAATACAACATTGAGGATTTGGACAGGTTCATCAAGCAGGCGTGGGAGGAAGTGGACATTATTGACGCTCAAATTGTCGCAGAACTGACCGAGCGAGCCGTTGAAATTCTGCTTGACCAAGACTTTCTCTGGGCTCACATCATAGAGTCGGAAGACTGCGAGGAGTGGATTCCAGATGGTTGGTACTCCTTTGTCGCTGTGCACCCAGAGACTGGTCAATGCCTGACTTTCCTCAAAGACCCAGTTTACAGTTGGGAGTCTCGAATCAGTTTCAGTGCACGCATTAAAAGTGCTGATGACGCCGTTGACGCAGTAATGTCGCTTGCCGAACTGATTGAGCAAAACCTGAAGAGTCGTGCCGAGTAAATTTTGCGACGGAGGTGATGTCTATGCAGTTGACTCACACCGAGGAACAGATTAAACAGGCGATCGAAGCAACATGGCAAGAGCTGTTACAAGAAGCTGACGCCGAAGACTACTCGCTTGAAGAGTATCTCGAACACTACCGAAAGTACTGGGATGACCCTGACTTTCCCAACGACATTCCAGAAATCATCATTCGTGCAGTCGACAAACTCATCGGCAAACCACTTGCTTGGTACTGCGAATTAGTTCGCGACCCGTCAGGTTTTACTGGCGAGTATTCATTCATCGCAGTTGACCCGCAGACACGAAAATGCCTAACCTATCGGCAATTTACTTTTGATGGCGTGAATGTCCACTACTTCCTAAGTGTCGCTGGCACGGTCATTTACTACGAAGACATCGTCCGACTGGTCATCAAACTGCTTGACCAAATCCAGTCTGCGTTAGCCGATGCGTAGAACGCAGCATTGCAGGCGCCGAGACGCTGAAGTGCGTCTCGGCGCTTTCTGCACAAATCTGCGAAAGGAGGTTGGTGTCTATGGAGCGTGAGAAAATCGTAGCTGCGTTGGAAGAGGCGTTTGCCGAAATTTCTGGCGCTGAGTATGAAGACGAGCCCATAACCTTTGCTGAATTTCTCGAGTCGTTCGAGAAGTTTCGTGATCCAGACTTTCCTGTTTACTGGATTCCCTGGGCTGTTGAAGAAGCAGTTGAAGAGCTTACTGGCAGAAAATTCGGTTGGCACGAAGACGCTCTCAAAGACGAGTGGAGCTACACTGGCGAATTCAGTTTCATCTGCGTCGATCCTGAGACACTCAAATGCCTTACTGCGGAGCGCTCAAACGGCAGTTGCACAGTCGGCGTGGTGTTTCCAATTCTCAGCATTGACGATGTCGTGCAGGTTGTTGAGTATTTCCTGCGATTAGTGCAACAAGCGTAATTCTGCACCACCGAAAGCGCCGAGACGCTGGATGAAGAGTCCGTGCGTCTCGGCGTTTTGTGATTTCTGGACTGGAGGTGAGCAGGCATGGCACAGCGAACTTTGCCGAAGCGAGAACGAGCTTTCTGGCGTAAAGTGCAGAAACTTGTTCTGCAAGAATTAGCGGGTGCGGTGTGGTTTCCCAGTTGGTGGTTGTCCAGCAGAGTTCCAGAAGGGTTCAGGGAGTTTATGTTGGACAGGTTCTCGTCCGAAATGCAGTCTGACGAAGAAAGTTTTCATGCTTGGTCCATTGCAGTATGCAAGATCGTGCGCTATCTGGTCAATCATCCAGAAGTTCAATTTGATGTGCTTTACAGCTATCCGTCCTGCGATGGTTTTCCGTACCTAATCCTACGCCGCAACGGTAAGTTGCTCGGACTGGTGTCGATCTACCCAGCAGATTACTGCGAAGATGGTATCGCCGATTGGAAGGAACTGCGGGATTTCCTACTGAGAGTCGCTGATGCAGTTCAGGCGATTCTCGAGAATCAAAATCTGGATTCCGCAGAGCAAGAGTCAGGAGAAAATGAACGATGCCAGAAACCCGGATTGCCTACGAGTTGAAGATTCCGCAGTGACAAAATTTTCGTGCGAACTAAGAATGCACAGGAGGCGCACTAAATGCACGGTCTCTTCGTCACTTTTGAAGGCATCGACGGCAGTGGGAAAACGACTGTTGCGAATCTGATTGCAGACTATCTCCGACGACAAGGCTTGCCTGTCCTGCTGACATCTGAACCGAACACCACTTTCATCAGGCAACTTCTGATGACAACCGATGAAAGAACTGCGTGGACTGAAACTTTTCTGTTTCTTGCTGACAGAGCCGAACATGTAGCGAAAGTAATCAGACCTGCTCTGCAGCGTGGCGAAATAGTGCTGTGCGACCGTTTCATTGACAGCACTATCGCCTATCAAGGTTTCGGGCTTGGACTGCCAGTCGAGCGACTGATGCAACTCAATGACACCGCTACTGGTGGACTTGTTCCGAACCTAACTATCCTGCTGGACATTGAGCCAGAAATTGGGCTCAGAAGGTCACAGCGAAAGACGGTTTTTGAGCGAAGGTCACTGGAGTTCCACGAACGAGTTCGTTATGGCTATCTGTGGCTGGCAAGCAGAGAACCGCACAGAATCAAAGTTGTTGACGCTTCTCAGCCTCTTGAGTCCGTCGTAGAACAAACTCTACAAATCCTGACCTGCAGCCTTCAGTCGTTAACGCTGCGCTGAACCAGCGAATTTTCCTGCACTGCCGAATTTCGTTGCGCAGTACAGTCGTCGCCTAATAATAATATGTCGTTTAAATATTCAAGAAGACAAAAAAGAAAGAATAACTAACGAAAGGAGGTACGTATTATGGAGCGACTGCGACTGTGGCGCAGTATGACGCAGGACGAGAGATTCACTGCTGCCGAGAAAGAACTGAAGGACGCAATTGTTGCACGCTACGACGAGTTCGCTGACGAGTGGTCTCTTTCTCGCAGTGTTGAGGACGCCTCGCCTCGCACACTTGCCGAAATCATTATCCAAACTGTTGAAAATCTATTGGGCTTGCAGTGGCAACTGGAGTGGGATTACGACACCGACGCAGACGACATGGTCTGGAGCAGCGGTGCGACTGCCTATTGGTTCAAAGTTTCTGACCCAGAAACTGGCTATGTCCTGACGCACAAGACTTCCGGCGTGACTGGCGAAAGACTTCGCTACTTTAAACTCATCGAGACTTTCGGTGATGCTGCTCAAGCAGTCGTTGACCTTGCAGACATTATTGCCGAGAAACTTCTCGTTGTGCGCAGTCAAGTTCAATCCCTCAAGGAAGTGCAGTGAAGAAAGGGAGGTGGTTATAGATGACCGAGCAGGAGTTGAAGGCGAGAATTGCGGAAATCGTGAAGAATGTTGCTCGTGAGAATCCGGACTACAGGCACGACCACGACAGACTCTGGCGCGCAGTGATTGCCGAACTCAGCTTCTTTGCGCAGGTAGGTTATCTGCGCTTCAACGGAAAGCGCATCAAACGAGTCACTGGCGTTGAAACAGAAGATTTCTACCTTGCCTATCTCTACACTGACATCGAGCGAGATGACGAACAGGGTTTGTTCGGCTACGGCTATGCCTACAATCTCACTGACCCTGACCTTTCCGAGGCAGGATATCTATTCACTCCGAGGCGGGTTGAGGACTGGAAGGAGGCGACGCGGTGATGGAGCGAGAAGAACTGCTCGCTCTGCTTTCAACCTACCTTGACCTACAGCCAACCTACCGCAAAGACGAGCTGAAAACTCTATGCCCATTCCACGCAGAAACTCAGCCATCATGCTACATCAACATCGAGAAGATGATTTACCACTGCTTTGGATGCGGAAGGGCAGGAACTGTAACATCCATGCTGAGAGACCTCGGTGTCCAACTGGATAGCGAGCGAGCTGAAGCAGTCTCGGTGTTGGAAGTGCTATCGGCAGCGCATGATTTCTTCCGTCAGCAGTTGAAGGCTCGACTTAGAAACCCGCAAGACCCAGTCTTAGATTTTCTCCTTCGCACTGACAGATTGCAATTTGTTGAGCCATTTGAACTTGGCTATGCACCGCCAGAAAGAGACGCACTGTTGAACGCGCTCAGTCGCTTCCCGCCAGAATTGCTCAAGCAAAGCGGTCTTTTCTCGGACTCGCTTTATCCGTTGCTGCAAAACAGGATTACGATCCCACTGCGTGATGAACGAGGCAGAATTGTCGCTTTCGCAGGACGAGCCATCTCAGATGAGCAAAAACCAAAATTCATCAACACTCGCAACACAGCGCTGTTCCAGAAAAGAGCGTTTTTGGCGTTTTCCTACGAGGCTGCACAGAAACTGCCAAAACACAAACTGCTCTATGTCGTTGAAGGCTACTTTGATGCAATGCACTTTCTCATCAACGGCGTCCCTGCAGTCTGTGTGATGTCCACTAACCTAACACTTGCGCAAGCGACAATTCTCAAGAAACTGCACGCGCAGCATAGGAAATTTTTCAAGGACGCCGAGATTGTCCTGCTGTTTGATAGCGACCCTGCAGGAATTGAAGCTACAGCAACAAGCATAGCGATGCTCACGACACTGATTCCGCCATCAGTTTTGAAAGTTCAACTTCTGCCACAAGGACGAGACCCTGACCAATTTCCGATTAGTGTGTTCGACAACCTCAAACGATATGACCCAGTTTCTGGCTTCGTTGAAGCAGTCTGCAGAGCGAAACCTCCGCCTTCGCCAGAGAAGGTTGCGCGGGCGTTGCTAATTTTCCCTGACGAGATGCGCCGAACACTGTCCAAAATGCTTGATGGACGCAGGAAAACTCTCGGAACTGCCTATCTGCGGTTAGTGTTCAGTTTCTTTGGCAACTTGTTGAGACGAGCAGCCAGAAGACCACCAAGCAAACCTTTCAGTTTCGACCTTTACACCATCGCAACTGCTGCAGTCATCCAAGGTAAACTGGAACTTGACCAACTCGGAGAATTGATAGACGAATTCCCAGAAAACTTGAGAAGACTTCTGACGACACCGCTTGAGCAGTTATCTCGAACTGAACAGGAGCACTATGCGAAACTCGCGTTCATGCCTTACTCACTGCTGCCAGACGAAATCATCAAGGCACTTCTGAAAGCGTCCAAGAAGCGTAAACTTCTAAGCATCATCCAGCGCCTCGATAGCGCAAGTGAAGAAGAGCTTCTTGCACTGAGCAAGGAGTTCGACGAAGCGCTTTCGGATTTTCTGTCGCTGACTGACCAGTTCTGACGCAAATTTTGCGCACCACAACTAAGCGAACGAACCGCCCGACCCAGTATCTCTGGAGTCGGGCGGTTTGATTTTAAGCACCAAAAAACTTCAACGGAGGTGGTCGTTATGAAGAAGTTCGACTTTGCCACTCTCGAGGGCGTCACCATCAGCATCAGCGTTAATCCTGCTGGGTTCGTTCGGGTCGAGTCGTTCGGCAAGTCTCGCAGCATGGCACTGCCGAAGTTCGCCCGCGCACTTCATGCCAACCCGAGTGCAGTCAGCGCCGAACCACTCGAAGGCGCTGTCAAGCTCAGACTCGGCGACGGCTCTGTCTGGATTGTTTTCGCCGACACTCAACACATTTCCGAAGTCCCTGCCACAGTTGCAGAGGAAGAAGAGTTCGCGGAACAACCCGTTACTGCTACCCAGCCACAAACTCCAACACCTACTCCTGCATCAGACGGCAACGGGAACGAAACTATGCAGAGATCTTCCAAAGTCGGCAACCGCAAGGCAGCGTTCTTCCAAGCACTCGCCAGCGTCCTTGCTGCACGAGGCTTGTCGCAGGACGAAATTCAGGACATCATCGCCAACCTGTCTGCGACGAAGCGGCGCAACGGTGTTAGGGAACACATTGACACTTCAACTCCAGAGGGTAAACTCCTCGCTGCTGCACGGAGGCTGTTCTTCTTCCTGAAACGCCAGTCTGTAACTTACTGGGAGAGCAAAGGTCCAAACCTGGACATCTTGTTTGATGGTAAGCGAGTGACCTTCCAGTTCCCTGACGGAAACTCCATCTCCTACCCGCAGTAAAGGTTGATTGACCACCGCCGAGCGCCGGTGTCACTGCCGGCGCTCGGCATTTTCTCTCTCTCATCTCCCCTACATCCGTCATTTACATTCATGGATAAATCTGATATACTTCAGAGCGTAAAATTTGGAGGTGATCGGTTATGGTGTTGCAGCAATTGTTGCGGTTGCGAGAGGCAAGAGAGGAAGAACTCAGGCGAAAATTTTTCGAGGTAGTTGGGCTCGAAGAAGAGGACAACGATGTCCGTGTTGTCGTCAGGTTGTGTGACAGACCGGAGTTGGTTGAAGTTTCCCTCCATTGCAAACACTGCGGCTATGAAGCCCTTCTCGCTGTTCTCCTTCCAGAAGACCCTGAGTCATGGCGGGAGAAAGTCGTTGCGTCTGCAGGTAACGCCGTAGATCGTTTCAAGTCGCACCCGTGCAAGCGGTTAGTGCGAGTTTGACTCTTTTGACGGCGGAGGTGAGTTCGCATGGAGGACAAGAGCAAACTGTTGGTGGCTTTGCGCGACAGTGTCGCTAACCGAATTCAATCCTTGTTCGCTTCAGTTGCGCAGTCTGATAAACCTCGATTACGGCTTTCAGCACTTGGTTTATGTCCTCGCGCAACTGTGCTTTCAGTGCGGACTGGAATAACGGCGGATTTAACCGAGGCTGCAGGTATCCTTGCTGCAGGGCATTTGTTCGAGAATTTCATCGCTGAAGCATTCGAAGGCGAGGAAATCTACCCGCAGTTTGAAGTCGAACTCGCAGGCGTGAAAGGTCACATTGACTTCTACTTCCCGCAACGAAAGTTCCTGATTGAGTGCAAAACTATAGCAGCCGCAAGGTGTTCTCCCGAATTTCTCCCGGTCGAGCATCATGTCGTCCAAGTTCACGCCTATCTCTCAGCGTTGTTCGAAATGACATCGGAAGAGCACTACGCCGCTCTCGTATATTTTCCGAGAGAAAACCCGAGGCTCTTTCAAGTCTTCACCTTCGCCTATGACCCAAGTTGGCACTCCGAACTCGTCCTTCGCATTGAACTTCTCAAACACGCCATTGAGACTGGAGAACTTCCGCCAATTCCTGCCGATTACGACGCAACGAAGTTCCCATGCAGGTGGTTCTCGCGAATTTCTCGCATGGTCGTTCAGTGCCCATTCTACGAGCAATGCTGGGCAAAGAAGCAAGAGCAAGAAGAACCCAAAGTGCCAGAAGAGGGAAACGAGGAAAACCTTCCAGTCTACGACATGCCTGACGAGATTGAGGAAATCGTTGCCCTGTTGCACTCCATCAGGACACAAAAGAAGTCTCTCGAAGAGCAAGAGAAGGCAGCACGCCAGCAACTTCTGGAGAAAATCGGAAAGAAGCGAGGGCGATGGGTCGGGAAAGAGTTCGGGTTGCAGGTTCACGACGAACAACGCCGAACTCTCGACACCAAAGCCCTTGCAAAGGTCGTGAACCTCGATGAGTACCGCAAAGTCACCGTCGCCACAGTCGTCGATGTCTGGCGACGGTTGAAGATTTGAAGCACTGAAACGCTAAGGAGGAGGTGCATGTTTATGGTTCAAACTCTCACCGTTCAAGAAGCGCTCAGCGAAATTGGACTGAAGGTCTTAGTGTATGCTCCAGCGGGTGCAGGCAAGACCACGCTCGCAGGGACGCTGCCACCACCCGTCTTGGTTCTTGACTTTGAGGGCGGTATTCTGGCTTTGATGGGTAGACCGAACATTTCGGTCTGCCCTGTGAAAAGTGGCGAAGAATTACTGCAGGTGGTCAAGGAGTTGCAGTCCGATACGACTTTCAAAAGCGTAGTTTTCGACGGGTTGTCAATTTTCGTGAAGCGCAGGGTTCAGGAGTTGCGCTCAAAGGAGAGGGTGACTTGGGATGAATGGCAACGGCTGACCGCAGAGATCAGGACTGCGATATTGCCGTTGCTTCACATCCGCAAGCACTTGCTCCTCACAGCACTTCCGAGGTGGGTTAGACAGAAAGACGAACGAGGTCGGGAGAACGGTCCAATCATTGGAGCAGTTCCAGACCTTACACCTGCCATCCGCAATGACCTCGTCGCATCCTGCGACATCGTTGCCTATCTTGCTTTTCCTAACGACCCGTTAATTCCGTCACAGGACCGGAAGTTAGTCATCGTCCCACCGAATGGAATCCAGCTTCTTACGAAGTCTCGCGTTCCTAACCTCATAGAAGCACCGGCGGATTTCAACCAGTTGTTGCAGATGCTCAGCTTACCAGAACTAAAGCCGAAACCATCAGCGGTCCCGATCCTGACTGAAAGCAAGCCTGCACCGGCTGTCTCCGAACGGAGAAATAAAGATGAACAGTCCGATCAACCGAGCCCAACACAGGCGACATCACAAGAAACACCGCAGGGAGCAAAAGCAGAAACTCCAGCGGAGGAACCAACGAATCGAGATGAACTTACGAGCCGAATTTTCTCACTGGCGCGAAAATTGAACTTGGACACCAAAGCGCTTGGCAGGTTAGCAAAGCAGCACTTCGGCGATGGCTACATCCGCAATTTAACTGAAGAGCAGAAACGAACCCTCATTGCATTGATGGAGAAGCAGTTGCAAGCACGGACAGTTATTGGAGACCCAGTTATAGCGTTCATCACCGCTTGGCGTTCCTACAGGCAGGACACTGAAGAATTTCCATTCGAGCGTGAATTAGCAGAAGTTGCGGTCAAGCGAGAATGGACTATCGACGAACTCGAATCTGCGATTGCTGAGAAACTTCTCGATCGTTCCCACGAGCTCCCATCCGACGACAACGGCTACTGGCTCAGGCGAGTTCCAGAACAGTTACTCCAAGACATCGTTTCGGAACTGCAACTCGAAAGTGCAAGTGAGGTGAACGAAATGTGAATGTCGTGAATACGAAGAGACGAGAGCTGGATGTCCGACAGGTCTCTCGCGCTCTCAATATTCCCTACAACGACATTTATCGCACCATCAGATTTCACGCAATTGCGAGAATTCCGGTTCGAAAACATCGTGGTCGACTGATGATTCCAGAAGACGCCCTACCGCTGCTGCAAAGAATCCACTATGAGCGCAAGCATCCAAGAATTCCGAACGGCTGGATCAGACTGGCTGACTTCTGTCGCCAGCATAATTTGCGCAACTACCAAGCACTCAGATGGGCAAAGAAACTCGGAATAGCGCGTCGGTTTCCTGTGTCCAATGGTTATTACATTCACGAAGATAATGACAAAATCCACATACTCCTATCCATTTGCAGGACTGGGCAGCCACCAAAAGACGAGTGGGTTCTCCTGACCGAGGCGGTTAGAAGCAAAAGATTGCGCACACGAGCGCGCAGTCTGCTTTATCTCATCGAGCCAATACGGATTGGGAAGTCAATTTACCTCAGGCGGGATGACCTTGAGTTTCTCAAACAAACCGTAACTCGGAGGTGATTAAGAGTGGCGGAAATCACTCGTTTCCAATTGAACGAAATCAAGCGAGAAATCTGGTTTCAAATCTACCGCATTGACCAAGATCTCGCAATGTCGGTGAGAAAGCCACCAGGAATGCTGAAAAGCAAGCGACGCTTGCTTTTACTGCTCTCCGTCCTGAACCAATTCGGTCAGGATGGAATTCTCGAACTCAAAGAAGACACGGAGGTGACTGAGTATGCGGATGGAACCGATGCGAGTGTTGGTCTTGAACCAACGGTCGGGCTTAATCCTGAACGGAGCCGCTGAATTTGAACTTCGACCAGTCATTGAAGCGCTCAGGCTCAGGGTCGTTCACGGGTGGAGGATTAAAAGTGCACATCTGATCGGTCACGACTGCGCGCTGATAGACAACAACTTCTTCGCTGTCACTCGGAAAGGCAACTCCCATGAATTCGTTGACTTCGAGAGACAAGTCACTTTCCCTGCGCCTTCTCTCGGTTGTGTTCTTGAGGAAGATGGGCTTGGCATTGCAACACGCACAGGACAGGGAGGTGGTCAGCCATGAAGGTTCGTGTGAATGCGCAAAATCTTGCGGACATTCTCAATGCAGCTTGCAAGAGCAAACTTCGGCAAGAATGCCTCTTTGAGGCACTGCAGGACAGACTCACAGTCCATGCATCTGACGGAGCTCACTATTTTCAGATTTCAGTCCCTGCAACTGTTGAAGAAACTGGCAAACTCGTTGTCTTCGCTCCGATGCTTGTCCAGTTATTGAAGTCAGTAGGACCACAAGAAGTCGCCATTTTCCCACACAGCAACATGGCACGATTGATTGTTCAGTTGGGCGACGGAGCGCAGTACCTTCTTCCGCTTGGCTTTAGACAGGACGAAGAAGACTACGACCCGTTACGGGCTCAATCTGCAGAACTGATGAGCGAAGCGTCTCCGATTATCTCTTTTCAAGGTCTCAATGCGTGGAAGGACAGTAGCAACGCAGTAAAGCCTTATAGAGGCGAGTGGGAGTTCAGTAACATCTGGGTAGTCCCGCTCCGACAAGGACCAGAATGGGCGATGCAACAGGTCGTTGCAGCCATCATCGCTACAGACCAAACCATCCTTGCAGCGTCGCTGCTTACAGCAGATCAAGCGGAAGTACTGACGAGAGACGAAACGCTTCTCTCAGTCCCACCAGAGCTGACGGTACTTACCGTTCAGGCTTTCGCACTTGCCTCAAAAGAAGAAAAGAGTTACATCTATGCCATCCTTGATGACGGCTTTGTTTGCGCTCCCACTAACATGCAAAACAGCAGTCATTATTACCGAGTCGTGAACAATTTGCTGTTTACACCCGCACACGCACAACTTCGGTTTGACCGTGCAACTTGGCAACACCTCAAGAAGGCAATCCAGACCTACGCAGAAAAGAAAGTATCCCGTTATAGTCGCTCTGCGATTGCGCGCTGGGACATCCTTCCCGATGGGTCGCATTACATCTGGTCATCAACAGAACAGTCAATTCTATTCACCGCCGAAAAAGCGGAAGTTATTGGAGAGATTAAATGGACCAGCACTTTCTGGACGGCACTGCTTGAGAAAGCCATCAAGTTTATTCCCACTCCATCGATTATTGAACTCGTCTTCCAGCAAAACACTTGCATGATGCGACTTCACGACCAGTTCAACTACCGCGTTTGTGCGCTGATGTCGATGGTCTTCGGCAGCGACTATGAGTCGTCCAAGGAATCGTCGAAGAAAGAAACGCAGAATAGTCCAGTAACGCCGGAAACAGAAGAAGAAACGGAGGTGGGCAAGTATGTCGAGGTTTGACCAAACGAAATTGAAGGTTGCACTGCTTGAACTCATGCGGGAGAGGAAGGTGAGGACACGCTACTACCCTAAAGCAATCAGTGAGGGTAAGTTATCGCAAGCAGAGGCTCAAAGGCGGTTAGAAGCCCTCAACTATGCCATCGAAGTGCTCATGGCTTTGACGCAACAAGAGGAGGTGACCACAAATGGCTCTCATTCGAATCTCCCTTAACAACGGCAAAACAGCGATCCTGTTCCCTGAACAATACTACAGAATCTTCCAAGCCTTGTTGAATGCCGCTGAGCGAGACTTCGAAGTCGCACGAGTAACCGACCACACGGCAGATGGAATGACGGACGCTGATGGGAAGGTCTGGATGCCCATTGAATTCTTCTCAGTCATCGTCGCCGAGAAAATTGGTGAACGGAAACGCAGGCGGAGGTGATCCGCTATGAAGGTTTCTCCGCACGGGCTCTACCGGCTGATCCAGTTCAAGACTGGCGATCTCACCTACCCTGAACTCGACCAAATTTCAGACCCAGAAGAAAGATTCTACATAATGCAACTACTCATGAGACTTGGGACTAACCTGCGCTCAGAATCTGACCTCGCTCGCATAGAACACTTGCTTGACGAAATCGCCCGCGATCAGAATGTCGGTGCTTTAGATGCACTGGAGAGGCTCGTGATGCTTCTGTAGGAGATGATGCCCAATGGCGCGCTACCACACCGGAGCACGAGCAGAATACAAGTTAAAACACGAACTCGAAAAGAAAGGTTGGCATGTCATCCGCGCTGCAGGGTCACACGGAAAGTGGGATCTCGTTGCAGTGCGGAGGCGCAACGGTAGAGTCGATGTACTGCTCATTCAGGTCAAGCGCAGACAGCCACCAAAGAAGCCTATCGCGACTTTCTATCGAAATTGTTCTGTGCTTGATTGTTTTGTCTTCTTTGCACCTCGGAAAGGTCCATATCTCTCCAAGGACTGGCGATTTTCGGTTTCCGATTTGAGTTCAATCGTTCGTCAGTTATTGGGTGAACAGCGAGCAATCTCTTGTCCTCAACAACGAGAGCGCACCACACTCTGTCGCCGTGATTGCCGTAGCGGGTCAACCCATACTCGTCGTAGGCGAGCATGCAGCCGTTCAACAGAATCCAGCGACCACCAGGAACTGCAAAGAGGGAGAAGCGATGGAAGTGACCAAAAGCTGCAAGGTCAATAGAAACGCCAGCGGCACTGTAAGAACTGAACCAAGCCAGAACCCTGCGTTGGGCGGAAGTTGCAGGATTTTCAGCGACGCTCCTGAGAAAATGACCGTGCCCTATAAGGACATTGAACTTGCCACAACGAGAAAGTTTCACCTCAAGAGAATCGTTGAACTCGCGAGTGAAGAACCGAGAATGAACCTTAACTCGCCTTTCCCTCAGACCCTGTTCAACTGTCGCATAGAAGAAAGCATCAAGGTTCGTTTTCCTGTGGGCAACTCTCAAGTAAGCGTGATTGCCCGGCACTCCGTCAATTGTCAACCTGCAAACACTTGCCAGTGGGATCAGAAAATTTTCGAGAAATATGTGAGCGCCTTCATAGACCTGCTCAAACCCAAGAAGTTCAAGCTCGTAGGCTTGTTCGGGATAGACAGCTTCTCCGTCCATGATATCTCCGAGGAAGAGAATGAACACATTGTCAGGCTTGTAGGTCTGAATGAGAGAATGAACTTTTTCTGCGATGATGGTCAACGTTCGACTGGCTGTTCTTGCATTCCACCCTGCGGTCCGCCTTCCGAAGTGAAAGTCTGAGACGAAGAACAGAAGTTCCATCGCAATCCCACCGTAGCATTTGCGCAGACCGCTGCCGTCACAACTTTGACTACTCTCATGAAATTATAGCCGGAGGTGGGCTCAAATGAAAGAACTGGAACAAGCATTGATCGCACTCGCAGCCATTGACAAGCAAGTCGCAGAATTCTTGTCAAGCTGTGGAGACGAAATCTTCACTGAACCCGTCCACAGGAGCATCTTCAACGAAATTAGGAACTTGGTCAGCAACAATGGGAGCATCAATCCACTCATCATAGCAGCCCGCCTCCCCGAGTCTTACAGGAGAATTCTGCGTTCATCGATGCAGTTAGCGCTTGAAACCCTTGATTCCCAATCGAGAATTGCTTTGGCGCGAGATTATGTTGTCGAGCTGGCAAAGCAACAGATTGCCCAGAAACTGGCAGCCCAATTAGGCGAACTTTCCAAGCAATTACAATCGCAGCCGAAAATTCTCGAAGAAGCACTTGCTGAAGTGCAGGCAGCAGTTGGAGAAGCACTCGTTCGGTATTCCTCTTTAGATGGTGCAGACCCTGAATTCGAAGACTTGCGTGAAATTTTCAACCGACCAAGCGAGATGATTAAGACAGGAATTCCGGAACTCGATAATGCACTGAAATCGACATCACCCGGAGATTTGTTCGTGATCGCTGGGCGCACTTCTGTCGGCAAAACTGCTTTCGCAATCCAGATGGCTGTTGAATCTGCGCTTGTTCAAAGGAGAGTGCTTTATGTCAGCCTCGAGATGCGCAAATCAGAGATGGTCGCCCGATTTCTCTCTCACATAGGGTTCGTAAATCTTGGGTTCTTCTTTGCTCCGAGACCGCACGATGCAAACGCTCCGCTGACATTGCAAGCCTACAAGTTCTTGAAACAGCTTCCAATCAAAGTTATTGACGCTTCTGCGTTCTCCGAGACCTTCGACACACCGCAACTTGCTATCGCCTTGCAGACCTATTCGCCAGACATCGTTGTCATCGACTACCTACACCTCATGGCATCGGCTAAAGATGAAGGGATGGTTGAAGCACTCGCGGAACTTTCACGGGAGTTGAAGCGGCTTGCCCTTCGTTACAGGTGCGTCATTGTCGGGTTGTCTCAGATCAACCGCACCGCTCATGCCTCTGAAGCTGACCTCGAGCAGATTTACTACTCATCAGCGCTCGGTCACGCAGCATCGCAAGTCTTGATGCTGCGACCTCAGGAAAAGGACAAAGACAAGTCGGAGAAAGACAACACTCGTGACATAGAGTGTGCCCTCGTCAAGAACAGGAACGGTCCACTGGTGAAAGTGATGACCGTTTTCTGTCCTTCAGTGATGCGGTTTGCTCCTCGTGTGAAACCAAATAAGAAACTCGAGCAATGACTGGAGGTGGTTGCCTATGACTGATCCGAAGCAACTTGCAGCCTTACAACTGATTCGTTCCTCAAAAGCACTCGTAATTGGCGCTGACGAACTTTTCAAGCTGTGCCCATTCCAGCCAGAAGAAATGTTCAGGTTGCAAGACCTCGGCGACGATGATGCTGTGTTTGAAGAGTTAAGACAACTCTGCAACACTCTGAGGGTGTATCCGAGGGTCGTCTTCATCGATCCGTTCAGAAACGCTTACATCGAAAAGGCAAACAAACTCATGCCTCAATTGGTCGTTACGATTGAATTCAATAATGGGCTGCCCAGCAGAAGATGGACAAATCGCTTTGCTTGGCTGTTTGGAGAAAGAGTTGCATCAATACCATCGTTGAAGGACAAATACGAATTCACGATCTACACTCCACTGACACTCAAGAAACTGCAGGAACTCAAGCAACAACCTGATGAATTCCCAGTCGTCATCGATCTCCTGCTCAAACGCAAAACTCAACCTGACCTCTGGATTACTCCCGACGGCAAAATTCGGTTTGCACAAGACCACGCTCGAATTTGGCTTTTCCTGAAACTCGGCATGAAAGACCTCGTCTACCGGCTCAACGGTCAGAATGTCTCCGTTCTGGCAACTGACCGAACAAAACTCATCTTTCTCCTGCGATGCATCAAGTTGGGATTCCTGTGCGCCAGCAATGAAGACTTGGTCAAACTCATAAACTTGAAAAATGCCGCTGTTAGCCCTGCGAAAGCACCATTGCTGCCACTTAGCCTTCGCGCTCGGTTTGCACTCTTAGACGACGAAGATGGCGCACTTGTGGATAAGTCCACTAACGAACTCGTCCCAGTCACAGTCTTTCCGAGGACTAGAACCGAACGAACCGAAGTTTTGATGGTCAACGACGATGGCAGTGTAGAATTTGCTCCGGTCGAACGAACGCACACTGAACTCGTTGCGTTCCTGCCAGAGAAGTATTCGCCAGACCATTACTTCGAATCCGATGTCTTCGAACTGGCTGAACGCTTTGAACTTCCAGATGTTCCGACCGTAGAGAAAGTTGACCGCAAGCGTGCCCAGAAAGCAGAACAAGCAATAGAGATGATTGCTGACATTCTAAGCCAGCAAGGACAGAAACTGTTTCAGTTCCAGTGCGAAGACATTATGAAACTGCTGACAAAGCGGTTCGGGATTCTCGCATGGGACCCGGGCTGTGGCAAGACTATTGGTGGGTTAACCTTTGCGCTTGGAGCACTGGCTATTGGCGACTGCGCACCAAGAGTGCTTGTTGTTGCACCGCAGGACTTAATTCCGCAATGGTTTGCCGAAATCGGGAAATTTTTCGGTGCAGAATTCGCGGCAGAGTGGTTCGTAGTTTCTGGCGTAGAAGACGCAATTCAGCTTGCTCGTCTGTCCCGTAAGGTTGGGAAGATATACCCATTGTTCGCCATAACTTGGTATGAGGCGCTACGGGATGCCATCGGAGACGAGCAAATTGTGAAACGCAATGACGGCGAACCTTGCTTCTATTGCAATCGCATTGTCCATCACAACGGTTTATGCTCCTATGGCTGCCCATTCAACGGTTCACCTTATATCTCCCGCCGTAGGGACGCAGCGTGGTTTCTCAAGAAGTTCGTCCGGAACGGAGTGCTCGTTGTGGACGAAGGCACTTACGTCAAAAGCTGCGAAAGCTTGCGAGGCATTGCAGCACGACGGCTTGTCACAGCGAAGTATCGCCTCATCATGACAGGAACTCCTATCAAGAACTTGCTTTCCGACTTGCCAATGCTGTTACAGCTTGCTGCAAGACCCAACTCGCAGGCTTATCCGTTTCCTCCCGAACAGGAAGGAGTCACCCGTTTCTCCAAGCAATTCATGGTCGTTGAAAGAAACTTACTGAACAAACGCAGGCGCATCGGACCTGAGCCGACAAATTTGAGCACTATCCAGTTGCTGTTGTCGGCAACGGTTTTGCGCAGGCGTAAAGACCAACTCGGAGAAGAGATTGCGCCGCTTGAAATCAAAGTTCACGAAGTTCCGCTGACCTACGAGCAGGCATTATGGTATCGAGCATGGTGCGATGACGAGTTATTTGAGCGCTGGTTCTATGAAACCCATAACAGGGAAATCGGAGACCTCGCAAGGCTTCTCAGTCGAATGACCCACCTTTTGTTCGTGATTGGACACCCAACTTCAAGCACTGCAACTGGCAGCCCAGTTCCACTCAATCACCTAACAGACTTGCCAACTCCAACGGAACTGATCCACAAGAACTCGCTCATCGTCAACCTCGCCGAGCAGTTTGTGCGTGAAGAAGGTTACTGCGTCGTTTTTGCACAGACGGTCGGCGTTCTGGAGACTATCGGGAGAATGCTCAAAGATCGAGGCATTCCAGTCCACATGACAGTTGAGAAGCGAGCGGGCAAGTTGCAATCTTTGCCACCAGCAAAACGAAGCATGGTTATTCAAAAGTTCAGGCATCAAGGTGGAGTTCTGTTGGCTTCAGTTTCAGCGATGGCACACGGTCATGACTTCGCCTTCGTCCCTCGTGCAATAATCCACTCGCTCCCGTTCGCCTATGACTCATATGCGCAAGCGATTTGCCGAGTGCACAGGATCGTTTCGCCAAAACCCGTTGAAGTCCATGTCATCTGCGCAAGTAACTCGCTTGACATGTATCTTTTCGAATTGCTTCGCAGGAAAGAGTTTGCTGCAAGTTCAGTTCTGGATAATGCAATGCTTGAGATTACGATCAGCAAAGACGAGTGGAAGAAAGTTTGGGAGCAAGTTCAAGAGTCGTTAGATAACCTCGTAGTTGCATAGACTCGACAGGAGGTGGTCATGATGGAAGGTTTGTTTGAGATGCTGATGGAGCAACACAGCAATGAGCCGTCCTTGTCGTCAGTGATCTTGGATTTTCTGAGAGACGCCCAGAAAAAGCCTGAATTGTGGAACAAAATTGTCATGGAAATTGACCCAGAAGACCATGCTGCTGCGAGTGATTTCCTCGCAGGAGTGCTGCAGGCTGCTGAGTTTGATGAGACTTTTATTCCAATCCACATTCTCATAGTCGCACTTCATAATGCAATTGGTTGTTCAGCGGCGGACTCCAAATTCCCTATCCCATGCACTCGTTATCACTTCAAAATCATCAGAGTTGGTGATACTTACGCACTTGCATTCTTTGCCGAGAGGTGTCCGTATTTGTAGAACGCCAAAAGACCCGACAGGGATAGTGACGAAAATCACACGAGATAGGAATCACTTGTGATAGAAATCACAGGCGACCAATTCACCTGTGGCAGGGATTTCTTACAACGAAGCCGTCTTGCATTTTCAACCGAATTCGTTTAAACTTTATTTGGTTATGTAACCATGAAGGCAAAAGGAAGCTGACAAAGGAGGTGCAGCGGGATGCGGAAGACTTTGGGATTGCAGTTTCGTGGTGCGCCAGTGGAGTTAGGAGACCGAATCCTTGAGAACTTTGGAAAAAGGCTCAAAGAATGGATGGAGCGTCGTGGAGTCGGGTTAGTTGACATCGCCCAAAACCTTGGAATCAGTTACTCCTATGCAGCGTTCCTCGGAAAGGTCAAACCCTACGGCAGGTTATTGTCTCCCGAGAACGCTGTCGCCCTCGCAGAATTCCTCAAAATAGACCCAGACGAAGTCTTTTCAGCGATGGGTCAAATCAACCCCTACCTTGCAGAAAAAGTCCCGATAGAAGTGCTTGAAGCCGAATTGCTTGAACTTCACAAGAGACTGCGGGAACGAATAGAGGAGGCGGAACAAGAGCAGCGTGAAAGGAGGCGTCGTCGTTGATTTGAAACTGTGCACATAGAAGCGGAAAGTTGCGGCGTCGTGGCTGCTTTGCGGGTATTGAGCAGAGAATCTATCCAAACAGACAATTCTTGTGGTGGAAAGGAGGATTCATCGGTGCCACTGACTAATGTAAGCAAGGTTGGCTACTGGCGGATTGACAGCAACGATGAGGCATGGGTTGTGACCGCTTCATTTGCAATGCCCGCATGGCAGTATCGGCAATTGCTGTCTATCATCGTGCGTCGTCCGATGCGATTCATGAGCGCTGTATGCCGATGGTTGCCAGAAATTGACCCGTATGCGTGCCTGATTCAGACCGAATGGGCGGAAGTGATTCTGTGCTGGAACGGAGAGATAGGCGCAATTGCCGTGTTAGTTCCTTCAGAACTGAGTGAAGAGAGGCGGCAATCTGCCACGCAAATTGCGTGTGAATTTCTTGCATTTGCGTGTAACTTGATAGGCAACGCATTGCAACCGCTATCGGCATTCATAGTGGGCGAGGATGATGACAACTGGGCTGTTTGCGAGGTTATGGGCGATTTGAACCCGCATTGATTTGATTGGTTGATTTATAGTGGGAACACACTGAGAAACGCAAAGGGCTTAATTGTGTCTGATCGTGGTTAACGGTCGGCGACCGTCGGCTTTCGACTAGCGGTCACTGACCAACCTTAAAGCGCTATATTTTGAAGTGCTGGGTGCTGCATAATATTTCGTGATAATATTTCGTGCCTTTAATCCGCACCTTACAAGGTATGGGTTCGTCTAAGGAAACAGGGAACTTCCTGAGGAGGCGGAATAGCAGGATGCACAGGTGGCTATTGGTCGAAGTGCTAATCGGAGTTTTCTTGCTTCAGGTTAGTTGGGGTGGCAGTGCTCAAGAGGGCGAAATTTATCGGCTCGTTCCGGGAGATGTGGTCAATATCATCGTCCTGAACGACCAAACTTTGTCCGGCGAGCAAGTCATCGGTCCAGATGGCTTCATTCGTCTCCCACTTGTCGGTGCAATTCAAGCGGCAGGCCTGACCTTGGACGAGTTAACGGAAAAGTTGCGCCAATCTTTGTCTCGTTTCATCCGCAACCTGCGAGTCACCGTCACCCTTTTGTGCTATAATGGCAATTGGGTTGGTGACGGTAGTTGTTGAGGAGTAAATTTTAGGGAGAGATTTCCCATGTTGAGGCGATGGGAAAGAGCCAAATTGATGGTTGTTTTGGGGGTTGTCAGCAATCTCCTCTCCTTCGCTTTCGGTCAACACGCCTTTTCTCCATTCACCTTCCCACAAATTGTCTCAAGTCTGGTGGCTGAGGGGAAGTTGAAAGAAGCTGAAAATCTACTTCAAAAGTTGTCCCAAAATTCTGACCCCATCGTTTCCTTCAAGGCAAAAAGGATCCTCGCTGAGATGTTGAGGCAAAGGGGGGATTTTGAGAAGGCTAAAGGCTTACTGACCTCTCTTCTTTCATTCCCTGCCAAGGAACCTTCTTTGAGGGCTGAACAAGCGAGGGCATCCTTAAACTTGGCGTGGTGTTTCTTAACTCAACCTAATCCCGATTTTCAAAAAGCCCTCTCTATTTTTGAGCAAACGGCTTCTTCTTTCTCCGATGTGAAGGAAAGAGATGAGGATGGTTCCTCCCCTTCTTGCAAAGCAGCCTTTAATGTTGGTCTCCTTCTTTTGAGAATGGGGAGGAAGGAAGAAGGTATTTCTGCCTTACGCTCCTTTATCCTTCGCCACAAAGATTGCTGTTATTTGGCGATGAGGGCAAGGGAAAAGTTGGAGGATTTGGGAGTTCTCCCAAGAATCGGTTTCTTGCCCTTCCCTATTAAAACTAACGGTCTCCTGCATCGAAAGACTGATTGTGGACCAAAGGCATTGGCTTTCGCCCTTAAAGAGATGGGAATTTTGAATGGTCGGTCAGTGAGGGAAGTGGCGAAGGAAATTGTCAAGATGGTGAAGGTGGACAGATATGGGACGACCTTCTCAGAGTTAGCGAAAGCAGCGGGGTTCTTCAAAGTTTCCGCGGAAGGTTTTTACGGTAATAATGACGCTTTAATCTCACTGCCTAAGCCTTCCATCGCTTGGGTGAACAGAAGCCACTTTGTAACTGTCCTTTCTGTTAAAGGTTTGGGGAGATGGAAAAGGGTAGAGTTCTACGATCCATCAACGGGTAAAATTCACAACTTAAGCCTTTCTGACTTTAGCCGTCTCTGGGACGGATACTTGCTGGTTTTGAGAAGGGAAGGCAAGAAATTGGTAGAAGGTAAGGGATTACTGTTGGGAATGACTTTACCTCTTGCCTTCTTCCCACTCATCTCCCTAACCTTACTTCTTCCTTCCTCTCTTTCCCTTAGGGTGAGGAAGAGAAGGAAACGGGCGAGAAGTTTTGTCAGTGGGGTCATGATGATTTGCTTTTTCTCCCTGCTTCTTCCCCCCTCACCAGTTAAAGCGGAGGTGAAGGGAAACGAAAGGAATTACCGTTACTTGACGAGGATCGAAATGGAGAGGATAAAAGGTGCAGATGCTGGCGGGGCGGAGCCTTGGAGGGCTTCCTATCCTTTGCTCTCTTGCCCCTCCTGCGGGCAAGGAGGCGTAAGTGGGGGAAGCGTGAATGCTTTAGGGATCACCGATGAAGGGAACTTGCTATTGGACAATACTTTCCTTAATGCTGGTGGTGTTTTAATGCCCTTAACCTTGAAAGTTTACCTGTCAAGCCAAGACACAGCCCCTTACTTTTACGGTGCGTTCCAGAGAAGTTTGAAGACCAATTACCACCAAAAGATAATTGGGGCAGCAAGTGCTTACAACACTCAAGGTGGAACGACGACGGCGGAGTGGACAAGTGAGGATGGGAGGAGGGTAGTTTTCACTAAAGCAGCAGATGGTAGTTGGGTTCCTCAAGCGGGGCACCACGAGAAGTTGCAGCCCATCATTGAATCGGCTCCAGGTTTCCCTCCTTACCCTATCTTCAAGGGATGGTTATTGACCAAAGAGGATGGGACGAAGTTGAGGTTTGAGTATGTTGGAGGGGGCTCAGGTAATTACCAAAACAGGCTCGTTTACATAGAAGACCAAAACGGTAACAAAATCACGATCTCCTATGACCCTAACGATGTCTGGAAAATCCTTTCCGTGACTGACCCCAATGGTCGTTCTTTGACCTTTTCCTATCCTTCAAGCAATGTCGTTCAGATTTCCGATTGGGGTGGGAGGACAGTGACTTTGGACAGTTCCACAAACCCACTGACGATTACTGACGGAGCAGGAAACCAGGTCAAAATTTACACCCGGCTCATCTATTACACTGACCCTTATGGAAACCCTGTTTACCCGAAAGCGGTGGTTGTTGACAAAGTTGTGGATGCTTTGGGGAGGACGACAGTGTTCAATTACGATGAGACACAAAACGAACCTCCTGTAATAGGGAAAGTCAACCCTGACAATAGCAGCGTCTCTTTGGTTTACACCGCTGACTCATCGGGCAATTTGGTTCGTGTGATCGTGAACGAGGGTGGAAATAAGGTTAGGCACATTTATGACAGTCAAAAGAGGTTAATTAAGGTAGAAGTGGAGAGCCCCAAGGGGAGCGGCAATTTTGTTACTGTTGAGGAGAGAAGTTACGACGCCGACAACAACATCATAAGCAGGAAGGACGGGAACGGCAATACATGGAGTATGAGTTATGACAGCAGAGGAAACCTTCTTTCAGTGACCAACCCTGACGGAACTCAGGTTTTCTACACTTACGATGCCAACAACAAAGTCACAAGTTTCACCGACGAGACAGGGAAGCAGTGGTTGTGGCAGTATGACAGTAGGGGCAACTTGATTTCAGAGCAAGACCCTGTCCAAGCGGCTTTAGGGGTAGCAGTAACTTACCAATACGACTCTAAGGGCAGAAGGGTATCAACTACGGATGCTTTCGGCAAGACGACCCAGTATGTTTACGATTCTAATGACAACCTCATCAAAGTTATAGATCCGTTAGGAAATACTGTCCAATTTGGCTACGACAGTTTGGGTCGGAGAACTTCTGTCACTGACCCGTTGGGAAACACAACCTACTTCAGTTACGATGCCAATGACCGAATAATTCAAGTCACTTACCCGGATGGGACAACGAGGAGTTTCACTTACGATTGCTGCAACAAGACGAGTGAGACGGATGAGAATGGGAGGACAACATATTACGAGTATGACAACATGGGTAGGCTTGTCCGCGTCTATCTTTCTGATGATCCCCTCAAGCAGCATCCAATAGAGCAAGTTTACACACCTGAAGGGAAATTGGTTGGGGTAAAGGACAGGAACGGGAACTGGACAAAGTTTTCTTATGATGCTTTCGGTCGGTTAGTTAAGATGGAGAGGACTGACAGTTCAGGGAATGTCTTGTGGTCAGAGGAGTATGGCTATGATGGGGCTGGGAACATAGTCTGGAAGAAGAAGGGGGATGGGACCATAATCAACTACCAATATGACAACCGAGGCAGGTTGGTTTTGATTGATTACCCAACAGGCATTGACACTCAGTTTGTCTATGACGCAGCGGGAAGGAAGATTCAAGTGATAGATAAAACAGGTCAATATGACTACGCTTACAACGATAGAGGAGATTTAGTTAGCGTCACCTATCCTGCCGTTGGGACGAACCCAAGGAGGGTTGTGAGTTATCAATACGATGCGATGGGGAGGGTAGTAAAGAGAAGTTTCACTGGATATGGTGACACAACTTACCTTTACGACGATGCAGGAAGAATGGTTTCTTTGACGACTCCGGACGGAAAGACCTTCAGTTTTGCCTACAACGATGCAGGCGCTTTGGTTCAGGAGAGTTACCCCAACGGGACGGTGGCGGTTTACAGTTACAACCCGAAGGGGTTTTTGGTTTCCTTGCAGAACAAGAAGAGCGATGGGAGCGTGATAAGTGGGTTCAGTTATGTTTTGGATAGTTCAGGTAACAGATTGAAGGTGACGGAGGTGCCCAGCGGGGAGACGGTGGAGTATGGTTACGATGGAATTTACCAACTCATCAGGGAGACGAGGAAGGACATCGCAGGGAATGTGATTTTGGACATCGGGTATGAGTATGACTTGAACGGGAACAGGGTGAGGATGGTGGATTATAAGAACGGGGGTGAGGTAGTATACAGTTACAACGCTTTAGACCAGATGCTTTCAGCGGGGAACATAAGTTTCGGGTATGATGGGAGCGGGAATGTGATAAGGAAGGTGGTGAGTGGTCAAGAGACGCAGTATGTTTGGGATTATGAGGACAAGATGGTGAAGATAGTTTACCCGAACGGGAGCGTGAACGAGTTTGAGACGAACTAT
>Ga0078972_1002131_pt1 | contig 67930 bp, 75 predicted proteins | sample YelNatPaOPGAMG01_FD_67568 | JGI IMG/M metagenome (GOLD analysis project Ga0078972, IMG submission 67568) | Hot spring thermophilic microbial communities from Obsidian Pool, Yellowstone National Park, USA - OP-RAMG-01 (SPADES assembly) (version 2) | ecosystem: Environmental > Aquatic > Thermal...
ATGTATCCTTTAATATATTCTGGGAGAGTGCCTTGGAGGGCGAATCTCTAGAGCGGATGAGACCTAGAAGCACTAGACATGCTAAATACTGTGGTTATCATTTTGTTTGGATCCCCAAGTACTGCAGGGATATTCTTGTGGGAGAGGTTGCCAAGTACACTAGAGAGGTCTTGAGCGAAATACTCAGAGAGTTGGAATGCGAACCACTAGCTCTAGATGTTATGCCCGACCATGTCCATGTGTTTGCTTTATGCCCTCCAAGGCACTCTCCAGCTTATATTGTGAACCATCTTAAGGGCAAGAGTGCCAGGAGAATACTGCAGAGGTTCCCAGAGCTAAGAACTAGAGCTACCCGTGAGAGGCTGTGGAGCAGGAGCTACTTCGTGGCAACAGCCGAAATCGTTAGGAAGTACGCTGAGGAGCGGTGGGAGAAGGGGAAATGAAGAGGACAAGCGTTGTGAGGCTCACAGTTGATAAAAGCTCTGAGGAGAAGCTGAAGCTGCTGTGCAGTCTATCCTCCAAGCTCTGGAACGAGGTTAACCACGCCAGGAGGAGGATGTTCTTCGAGGAGAGGGGTGTAGACTTCAGGGCAACGTACAGGGAGTTCTACGGGAAGTATAAAACACTCATAGGCTCTGCCACAGCACAGCAGGTTTTGAACAAGAACGATGAGGCCTGGAGGAGCTTCTTCAAAATGCTAAAGCTTAAGAAAGAGGATAAGCTACCACCATTCATCACGAAAATCAATCCGCCTGGGTATAAGAAGAAAAATAACAAGAGATCTCTATGGACTGCTCTGAGGAAAGACCAGTATAGGATAGAAGATGATAAAATAGTTCTCAAAGGACTAGGCGTTATTGGAAGGATAGAGCTGAGATATGAAGGTTTGGTACATTTGAAGGGAGAACAGGGCAGGCTGGAGATACACTACGACCCAGACAGGAAGAGGTGGTATGCTCACATATCATTCGAGGTGAGCGAGAGGGCTGCCAGAGGAGTATGGACCGGTGTTCCGAAGAAGCCAGGAGGGAATCTGGTGGCAGGTATTGATGCTGGTACCAACAATCTCATGGCTATATATGTTGAAAATGGCTTAACGCAACTTGTTAATGGCAGGCCATTGAAAGCCATATCCCACTACTGGAGATTGAGGATCGCTGAGTACCAGTCCATGCTGAACAAATACGGTTTGAAGACCTCTAGAAGGCTTAGAACTATGTATTCCAAGTGGAGAAGACAGGTAAAGTCATATGTTGATTCAGGAGTTAGACAGGCTATTGAGTGGCTTTATAGTGTGGGAGTCTCAGTCGTTAAGGTCGGCTACCCTAAGAACATTGCACAGGAGAATGGAGACTTCAACAACGTCCACGTATGGACATACGGCTACCTGCTGAGAGGAATTTATGAGGTTGCAGAAGAATACGGGATAACGGCAGTCTACGTAGGCGAGGCATATACGTCATCCAGGTGCCCGATCCATGGCGAGAGGTGTGGCAGTAGAGTCAAGCGTGGACTATTCAAATGCACAAGACTGAATAAAGTATTTAATGCGGACCTAGTAGGAGCATACAACATACTCATAACCCCGAGTCCCGAGAGGGATAGGGGTAATGGGCCGGAGGCCCGGCCCGGGATTGAACCCAAAGGGGATGTAATCCCAAACCTCCCCGCACTAGCGGGGACCCTAGCCTTTAGGGTGGGGAGGAGGTCAGCCATGTACGCCATAAAAATGGGTGATTGATATGGAGGAGTTGAAAGACTTGCTCAGAGAGGATTACTACGTGATAAATGCTGAGGAAACGATTTCGAAGCTTTTCCCGATCATTGAGAAGTTGGGAAAGGACAGGGCACATGCGATCCTAGTTGAAGAAAATGGAAAGATCTTGGGAGTCGTCAGAGAGAAGGATCTGGTGAGGGGGAGAGCTCTGAAGAATCCTCACGAAACAAAGGTGAGATCTCTGCTAGTGAGAACCGGAACGATTCCAATATCCGAACTGACGCCGGAGAGGGTTGCAAGGAGATTTGTGGAGGACATGACCCCCTTCGTGGTCGTCTCAGAAGACGGCAAGCATGCAGTGATATACATAAATGACTTTATCAGGTTCATAAAAGACAGGTTTAAAGGTGTTAAGGTCAGAGATCTGATGAATGAAGATTTTTTGACGGTTAAGAGGTTCGATACTGTTGCAAAAGCCCTCGCTTTGATGAAAAAGCACGGGGTTGACAGAGTAATCGTGGTAGATGAAAGGGGCAAGGTTATCGGTGTACTCACAGGGAAGGATGTAATAGACAGGGTAATAGCACCAAGAAAGAGGGCAAGAATGGGGGATTTCAGCGGTGAAAAGGAACAGACCCTCTCGATTATGGTTGAAAGTGTTATGAGCACTCCCCCAATATGTGCAAAGGCAAATGACAGCGTTTCAGAAGTGCTGGAGCTGATGGCAGAGAATAGAATTTCAAGCGTCGTTGTAGAGAGAGATGGAATTCCGGAAGGCATTCTGATGAAAAGGGACATTTTGGAGTTTTTCCTGAAATCACAGGAAAAGAAAGAACTGAGTGTTCAGTTCGTAGTACAGAATATATCTACAGACGAATTTGAAAGAGATGAGATTCTGAAAGACATTGAGAGGTTCATGAGGAAATACAAGGAGTTTCTAGGCGAGGTGTACGTTTATATTTATCTGAAAAAGCAGAAAGTTCACTTTAGAGGTCTTCCGCTGATAACTGCGAAGATTAAGATCTGGAGCGAAAAAGGGCTTTTCATAGCAACCGGAGAGAGCTGGGGTGTAGAGTATGCCGTGCACGTCGCTTTAGAGAAGCTCGAACGAGAAGTGCAAAAAGAAAAAGAGCTTACTGAGGAAGGCAAACTTGAAAAGGCTGTTTACGATTTCTTTGAATAATTGAGCCTTATTTTTATACTTTCTGCATGATATTTAAGTCCCTCTGCTTCTGCAAGCTTAACTACAGCATTTCCCAATCTCTTGATTGTTTCTGGAGTTAATTGCTGGAAGGTTATCGATTTCATGAAACTTTCGACGGTAAGCCCACCGTATATCTTTGCGTAGCCCAGTGTGGGGAGTACGTGGTTCGTTCCTGCAGCGTAGTCGCCCATGGCAACACCTGAAAAGTCGCCCAAAAAAACACTTCCCGCATTTTTTACCTTTGCAAGATATTTTTCCGCATTTCGGCAGAAAATCGATAGATGTTCGGGAGCAAATTCGTTCGATATCTTAATTGCCTCATCCACGTCCTTTACTATTTTCAAAGCTAGGTTGGGTTCAGCAATCTTTTCATAAACTATCCTTTTAACTTCGTTCGCTATCTTTTCTGAAGTCGTCAACACGACCGCGACAGCTAAGGGGTCGTGTTCTAGCTGGGCAAGACAATCGTAGGCAATGAATTCAGCGTTTGCCGAGTCATCCGCGATTATAAGGATCTCCGAAGGGCCTGCAGGCATGTCGATTGCAACGTCCTTGGAGACTATTAATTTAGCCGCGGTAACGTATGCGTTTCCGGGACCAACGATCTTCTGGACCTTTGGAATGCTCTCCGTCCCGTAGGCCATGGCTGCTATGGCCTGAGCACCTCCGACAGAATAGATCTCGTCGAATCCTGCAATATCGCACGCAACCAAGGTAAGCGGATTCACCCTCCCACTGCTGTCCGGAGGCGTACAGGCTATGATCTTCTCCACGCCAGCTATGTTTGCTGGTATACCAGTCATCAAAGCTGTGGACGGATAACTTGCCCTTCCGCCCGGAATGTAGGCTCCAACCCTTTCTAAAGGTTTGTAAATTTTACCCATAAAGCAGTCTTCGAATTGAATCTTGATCTCCCTCTCTACGGTCGTAAGAATATGAAACCGCTCAATATTTTCTCTGGCGAGCTCAAGAGCGTCGATCAGTTCATCATCGACCGCTTCGTAGGCCGAATCTATTTCTTTCTTTTTGACTCTCAGTCTGTGCAACTCAACGTTATCAAAAAGTCTCTCGTACTTGAGCACGGCCTCGTCACCGTTCAGGCGAACGTCTTCGACAATTGGTCTTACCTTCTCAATGAATTCCTCAAAATTTATGGCCTTTCTTATGCTATCTGGATCCATATCCCTCCCTCAATCTGCTGAAGAAGTTATCAATAGATCCATATTTTAAAACGATTCTCATATAGAGGTCATCCAAAACCCTACTGGATGCACCCCAAACAAGCTCTCGGGCGCATTCAAAGTTTGGGCCCCAGTCCGCAATTCTCCTAGATCTCAAAACTTTTTCGAGGCTATCAACAAGGATCTTGCCTACTTCTTTTGCATCGGGTCTGAAGTCGACCTCGTTTGTTATCCCTACAACAGGGCACAAGGGAATTTTGTACTCTCTGACTTCTCTGGCCTTCAAAAATCCAATCACATCAATTTTCTTTCTGTCAACTCCGAGCTCTTCTTCAAATTCTCTCAGGGCAGTTTCTACAACGTCTTCGCCCTCCTCCCTCATCCCTCCAGGAAATGCAATGTGACCGGCATTTCTGGCTAGACTCTCTCCCCGTTTTATCATCAGGATTTTTGGCACTCTGCAATCCAAAATAGGGACCAAAACGGCGGCCGTTACCTCTTTGTCCAATTCAGAACTGAGTATTTCCTTGAGCATTTTCTTAAGCACAAAACAAATTGTTTCCAAAATATATAAGATTTTAGATTGAGAGTTTTGGATTCGCAACGGCAAAAAGATTTAAAATCCTAGAGCCTTACAACCGAAAGCCCTGCCCTTTAGAGCGGGGATGATGGAAAAGCTTATAAGAAATAGGTGCCCAGAAAACCCAGAGCTTTGGCTCCGGGATGGGCGGGCAAAGCTTAAATAGTGCTCTCCCAATTCTACCATAGATGCGGGCATGTTGCCCAAGTCAAAGGAAGGGAGTTCAGATGCCCGAAATGCGGGCTGATCTACAGCAGAGACCTGAACGCATGCATAAATGTAGCCCATGCCTTAACGAGAGGCATGGGATGGGGGAGCTGTGAGCCCCCGAACCGGCAGATGAGGGGAGGGGCGTAAAGCTCTCCCTTAACGCCGGAAGCTCCCGGCTTCAGTCGTGGAGCAGCTCACCAGCGATAGAATAACACAAATAACTATGGCCCGGATGGGGTAGCGGCTATCCTCTGGGACTGTGGATCCCAGGAGGCGGGTTCAAATCCCGCTCCGGGCCCTGCATGATCCAGTAGTTCTTTTGGGATAGCTCTCTTTCGATGAAAAGATTAATATATTGGATGATGGAAATCCATCCATGGCTATGAGCGGGGAAATAACTACGCTTTTCGGAATGAGAATCTTCACCGATGAGGGCCGATATGTCGGCAAAGTTGAGGACGTTATCATTGAAAGTGATTCAAACACAATAAGTGGAATAGTTGTTGTTGAATACAACAAGGCATTAATCGAATCTACGTCTAGGGGTGTTGTCATTCCATATAGAATTGTGAGAGCAGTGGGAGACATAATTTTGGTTAAGGATATTTTTACCAGAAAAAGGATTCCGTCGACTGAGTTGAAAGAGCTTGTTGCGGGCGATTCAGAGGAATAGTACACCATTAAACTTTTTATATTTTTTGTTAGTTTTTGATTCTAAATTATCCCGAATAAAAACCAAAAGGCTTATATTCTTCAATTAATCGACTGGAATTGGTGATTGCATGAGTGAGGCAAAAGATTTGGTTAAGAAAATGTGCGATATACAGAATAAGGACAAAGATGTCCAGGCAGCTCTGAAGGGCTGGAAAGGCGTTGTGCAGTATCAGATCGACAACAATGAGTTCTTCTATGTGGTATACAAGGAGGACGGGACTTGCGAATTCAAAGAAGGAAAGGCCGAAAAGCCAACTTTTACCATAATTGCAACCTCGAAGTTCTGGTGTGATGTCTTGAGGGGCAAGGAGGACCCCGTCGCAAGCTTCATGATGGGCAAGTACAAGATCACGGGTAACATAATGGAATCCCAGAAGCTTGCGAAAATTGCGAAGCAATTTAGAGGCAAGTATACCCTCTAAGAAAGTTTTTTAATCTCTTCAATTTCTTTTTTTGTGCACTTCGACCAGGTTGTTTACAGAAAAAAGAAGCTTTTTCCTTACGGTGCGAACAATTTGGTTCTTTTTCTGTGCTTAGTTTTCTTTCTAGCCTCGTTTTTGTATCCCAGAACCATGGTTGACTGGTTTGCCCTTAACCCCCTGCAGGTTTTTCAGAGGCCTTGGCAGTTAATCACAAGCATATTCCTGCACGTTGAGTTCTGGCATTTCTTCATAAATTGTTTCGTTCTTCTATTCTTTGGGGCCGAATTGGAGCGTCTTCTGGGTGAAGGAGGGTATCTCAAAATCTTTCTTGCTTCAGGACTTGCGGGCAATCTGGGCTACATCGCATATGCATATTCCACAGAGAGCTTTATTCCAGCTTTGGGTGCTTCTGGAGCGATATTCGGGATAATGGGGTGCCTGGCAATGATCGCTCCGGGAATAAAGATCATAATATTTCCAATTCCGATTCCGATTAGCATAAGGCTCGCAATTCTCGTCTTCGCACTGTATGACTTCAGCATGCTCACGCTCACAACAACGCATATAATTGGTACAGGGGTTGCTTATATCGCCCACCTCACGGGGCTTGCCGTCGGTGTGCTCATCGGGGACAGGTTGAGATTCCGATATATCTATGCTTAAGCTCTGGAGAGAAAGGGAGAGGTATAGGGGAAAGATTGAGGACTGCTTGACGGCGATAATTACCACTAGGGGCTGTTCTTGGAGAAAATGCTACATGTGCGGTTACTGGAGCGAGTCGAGGGATTTGGGTGAGGATGCTTTGAAGGAACAGATGGATAGGATCTTTGAAAAGCTAGGTGACGCCAGGATTCTAAAAATATTTACTTCTGGCAGCTTTTTAGACGAGAAAGAAATTTCTGCTGAGCTGAGAACGCATTTTCTGGATCGTTGCAGGGAGGCAGGAATTAAAAAGCTCATAATCGAGTCCAGACCCGAGTTTATTGAATCTGAAAGGCTTGGCGATTTCAGAGGTTTCGAGCTCGAGGTTGGAATCGGGCTTGAGACCGCCAACGACTTTATAAGGGAGAATTGCATAAACAAGGGTTTCAGCTTTTCAGATTTTGTGAGAGCGGCGGAAGTACTGAAACGGAGAGGTTTCAGAGTTAAGTGCTACCTATTGCTTAAGCCACCCTTTTTGTCGGAAAGAGAAGCAATTGAGGATTTGATTGAATCTGCTGGAAAAGTAAGGAGATACGCGGATGTGATCTCCTTGAATCTAATGAACATCCAGAAAGGTACCATAGTTGAGAAGCTGTGGGACAGGGGTCTCTACAGGCCACCATGGCTTTGGAGCGCGTTACTGGTATTGAAAAATATCTCAGGCGAGACAATATGCGACCCTGTTGCGGGAGGAAAGATCAGGGGACCTCATAACTGCGGAAAATGTGACAGAGAAATTGTGAGCGCCATCAGGCTGTTTTCACTTACTCAAGATAAAAGTCTGCTCGAAATTGACTGCGAGTGCAAAAAAGTTTGGCTGGAGGCCCTGAAACTTGAAGACTATTCCAGAGTGCCTTTATTCCGCTAGAACCTAAAATGTTGATGCAGAAGCCATGGAGGCCTGAAGATTGCAGAGAAAAGCATGCTGAAAATCATCGATAGCAGCATAACGCAGGCAACGCTTATTATCACCGCGAAGATCGCATGGGACCATCCAAGGTCGAGGATCTCTTTGAAAACCCAGAGATAGATAACCACAAAGATTAATGGCGCTATTAAGTCTATCAGTGGAATAAAGAATAGGATCAGTGTTATAAAAGCAGAGCAGATGAGAGCTATAAGATTTGCAAGTCCGCACTTCAGTAGGGGCCTCTTTTTGCCAATTGCCCTAAGTGAAAGCCATAGAAGGAATCCGGGGATCACTATTAGCAGTGTAAACAGCACTAAAAGAAGTGTGAGGGCAATTAAGCCCAGTCCGAGAATACTTAAGGAGTCAGAGAAGTACGGCCCCATCCTCAGCACCACTCACGAGTCTGAAATATCTTGCTAGGTAGCCCCTTAGCTCTTTTCTTGGGGGTCTCCATCTCTCTCTTCTATCTTTTAGCTCATCTTGGCTGAGTTTCACATCGAGCCTTCTTGCCGGGATGTCTATGGATATAACGTCCCCGTCTCTTAGCAGGGCTATGGGACCTCCCTCAATTGCCTCGGGGACTACATGTCCGACGCAGGGCCCTCTTGTTGCACCGCTGAACCTTCCGTCGGTTATAAGCGCAACCCTCTGCAGACCCATTCCAGAAATTGCTGCGGTGGGCAGAAGCATCTCAGGCATTCCCGGGGCTCCTTTAGCACCCATGTATCTTATGACGACTATGTCTCCTTCGGAAATTTCATTGTTTAGAATGGCTTTCAGGGCATTTTCCTCTCCATCGAAGACTTTCGCACTTCCTTCAAATCTAAGCATGTCTTCGCGAACTGCCGAAGCCTTAATCACCGCACTGTTCGCAAGATTTCCCCTCAATATTGCTATTCCCCCCTCCCTCCTGTACGGCTTCTCTGACATTATTATGTCTCTGCCCCTTATTATTGCATTGTCTGCAATTTCGTACAGCCTTTTGCCGCTAACTGTCATCTCATTGCTGAAGTGTTTTTTCATTTTCTTGACAATCATGGGAACACCGCCGCTCTCGTCAAGATCTACTACTGTGTCCTTGCTTGCGGGATCGAGCAGAACGACATGCGGAGTCTTCCTGCTGATTTCATCGAATTTGTCGATTCTTAGCTTTACTCCGGCCTCTCTTGCAATGGCGGGCAAGTGAAGAACAGTATTAGTTGAGCCGCCAATCAGCATATCCATTGTAACAGCATTCTCAAAGGATCTCTCGTTTACGAAGTCCAGCGGTCTGATGTTAGATTTAACAAGCTCCACAACCCTTTTACCGCTCATCTTTGCAATTCTAAGCTTTCTTGAAGAAACACAGGGTGAGGTTGAGCAGTATGGAAGGCTCAGGCCAAGCGCCTCCGTAAGGATTTGCATGGTGTTCGCAGTATACAGTCCCTGACAGCTGCCGCATGAGGGAGCGCAGAAGTCTTCATATAGCTTTAACTCTGCCTCGCTTAATTTCCCCGACTTGTAAAGCCCCGCAGCTTCAAAAGCATCTTTTATCGAGACTTTTTCCCCCTTGACTCTCTCCGAGAGCATTGGACCGCCAGTAACAGCGATCGCTGGAATGTTCAGCCTTAGAATTGCCATCAGCATTCCCGGAACGATCTTATCGCAGCTCGCTACCACGACTAGGCCATCAAAACCATGAGCTTCAACCATGCACTCGATGCTGTCGGCCACGATTTCTCTGGAAGGAAGAGAAAATAGCATTCCGCGATGTCCCATTGCTATCCCGTCGCAGATGCCTATTATCCCGAACTCAAAAGGCACGCCGCCCGCCGAGTAAACACCCTCTTTAACGGCATTCGTGATCTTGTCTAGGTACATGTGACCCGGAACGATTGTGCTGTATGCGCTCGCAATCCCTATAAAAGGCTTGTCGAGCTCTTCGTCAAGAACACCCAAGGACTTGAGCAAAGCCCGATGTGCAACCCTGTCTATACCCTTTTTTACTATCTCGCTTCTCATAAATTTTAAAGAATTGCAAAAGCTTATAAAGGTTTCATATTTCCTAGCCTTATGCGGGTTGAGGAGATCATGAACAAAAGAGTTGAATTCGTAGGCCCAGATATTACTGTTTTGGAGGTTATCGAAAAGATAGTGAACAAGAGGATCCGAGTTGTGGTTGTAAGGTTCAAGGAAGGCGAGTACGGGGTTATAACGATCAGAGACATAGTCTTCAAGTGTCTGGCAAAAGGTGCGGATCCAGAAGCAATGAAAGCCCATGAAATAGCTTCAAAGCCCATAATCGCAGTCGAAAAGGGAACGAGTCTGAAGGATCTAATTTCTATAATGGAGAGATCAAAAATTTCGAACGTATTCGTTAAGGAGGGGGACAAGATCATCGGGTACGTAAGCCTGACCGAAGTCATAGCAGGTTATCTAATAGGGAGGCTGTTATGAAGGCGGAGGAGAAGGTTTTTGAAAATATTGAACAGATGCTGAGGTTATCCCCTGTTGCATGCGAACTGCTCCAGAAAGCGGTGATCGAAGGGGATAAATCACTCCTTGACGAAATTTCAAGAATTGAGAGGGATGGGGATGATTTGAGAAGAGAGACCGCGAGAATAATCTATAAAGGGGCCTTTCTCCCCTATCTCAGATCCAACATTCTCCGCATGGTGGAAGACGTTGACGACATTCTGAACACAATTGATAAGGCGGGAAAATATTACAGAAAAATACACAATCTCGATTTTCTCCGCTCTTCTCTAGAGATAGCCAGAATTCTGGAACTCAACGTCCTCCTTTGCAAAGTCATGTCCAAAAACTTCATAGAATTCTTCAGAAATCCGGAAAAGCTGAAAGAGGCGGCAATTGTGGTAAGGATGCTCGAAAAGGAAGCTGATACGCTTAAGCATTCAGTTCTTGAACTGGTGACCGGTCTGAAATTGGATTTCTGGGATGGTCTGTTCACTTTCAATTTCATAGAGTCAATCGAGGAGATAAGCGACGTCGTTGAAGACACGATGGATACGCTCCAGGTAGTTGTGCTAAGCCTGTAGCTCATGATCGAATTCGTCTCTCTGATTGCATTTCTTCTCATAGCGTTCAGCATAGGTACGAACGATACATCAAACGCGTTCGGAATCTGCATTGGCTGTAGGATTATAAGCCTAAGAAAATCCGCAATTCTGCTCTTCTTTCTGGTTCTCCTTGGACTGAGCCTTCAGGGGAACAGAGTAATTAAAACTGTCGGAAAGGATCTCGTTGCAACGAATGCTGAGATCACCGCGATAGCGTTAATGGTATCGGCAATAATCATCCTTATTACAAACCTCCGCGGAATTCCCGTTTCTACGCACCAGGTTATTGTAGGAAGCCTTTCTGGGGCAGGAGTAGCCTTTGGGGCCCGACTGAGCTACGGAACTTTGGCGGGAATAATCATCTCTTGGATTTTATCCCCTATTGTGGCCGGATTTATAGCTATTCTGCTTTTTATTTTACTTGAACGGGCAACAAGGGGTTTTAGTTTGCTAAAGGTTGAGAGAACAATCAGAATTTTGCTGCTCTGTTCGGGAATTCTGATCTCGTACAACATGGGGGCAAACGAAGTTGCAACCGCAATTGCTCCGCTGGCAGCTATCGATGGGGAATTCTATTTGATTTCGGTCTTAAGTGCGGCAGCCGTCTCTTTGGGGGCGCTTGCATTGAGCAGAAAAATCGCGGAAACCCTTTGCAGGGGTATAACTAGTATAGATCCTAAGACGGGTTTTTCAGCTCACTTTGGAGCCGGATTGAGTGTTTACATCTTCACACTTTTGGGAATGCCGGTCTCGACAACTTATTCACTTGTTGGTGGAATTTCTGCTCTGGGTTTCTTTAAGGGGGTTAAAACGGTGAAGACAAAGAAGATTCGAGAAATAGTCCTGAACTGGATCGCAGCACCGCTGCTGGCATTTTTCTTCGGATACACTTCATCACTGTTTTTCCTAGGACTCTAGAGGAATCTTATGGTCTCAAGATTGAGCGGCGCCCTGCTCTCGATCTTGAATGTCTTGTAGATGGTGGAAGCGAGGTCTATGCACTTACCCTCGTCTCCGTGAACCGTTACTATCTTTGAAGGCTTCGGATTAAGATATTTAACATAGTTAACGAGCTGTCTTCTGTCTGAATGTCCTGAAAATCCATCAACAGTCTCCACGCGCATTTTTAACTCTACCACTTCCCTTTTGCCATTTGACGGGAAGGGTATTTCTTTCCAGCCTTTCTGAACCTTTCTGCCAAGAGTGCCCTCTGCCTGGTAGCCCACGAAGACTATCGTGTTCTTCTCGTTTGGTGCGAGATGCTTGAAGTATTCCATTACAGGACCTCCGTTTAGCATTCCTGAAGGCGAGATTATGACACATGGAGACGGATCGTTGAGTATCTCCTCTCTCTTCGAACTGGTTTCAACCTTTACAAAGCTATCGCTGATAAAGGGGTTAATTCCATTGTAAAAGATTAGGTCCCTGAGATTTGCGTTCAGATATTCGGGATAGGTCGTGTGTATTGCTGTCGCCTCATAGATCATCCCGTCGATGTATATCGGCACTTCTTTGAGCCTCTTCTCCCTTATAGCCTCTTCCAGTACGATCATAACTTCCTGACTTCTTCCGACGGCAAAAGTCGGGATTAAAACTTTTCCTCCGTTTTCAACTGTCTGGTTTATGATTTCAACAAGCTTCTGCTCGGCCTCAGCCCTTGATGGCTGAAGGTCGTTGACACCACCATAGGTTGCCTCCATGATAAGGGCCTCCAATCTCGGAAAGGCATTCGTGGCCTTGTCAAAAAGTCTCGTTCGTTCGAACTTGAAATCCCCTGTAAAGGCTATGTTGTACAGCCCCTCGCCAACATGGAAGTGCGCTATTGCAGAGCCGAGTATGTGCCCGGCATTGTAGAACGTGAGCCTCAGATCCGGGCTTATGTCTGTGACCTCTCCGTATTCCAGAGTTATCGTGTGCTTCAGGGCTTCCCTTACCATTGCGGAGTTGTATATGGCCTCATTCTCCCTTCCTGCGACCTCTATGAAGTCCAGCTGCAGCAGTATCATGAGATCTCTTGTTGGTGGCGTGGTGTAGATCGGACCGTTGTAGCCGAACTTGTAGAGCAGCGGAACAAGGCCACAGTGGTCCAGATGAGCGTGTGTGATCACAACCGCATCGATCGAGTCTAGTGGCTGCACTTCTGGTAAGTAGAGATAAGGCGTTTCGGATACATTGCTAACGTTAACCCCACAGTCAACGAGAATCTTGCTGTTTCTAGTTTGTAGCAGATAACAGCTCCTTCCGACTTCCCGACAGCCACCTAGGAATGAGACTCTTACCCAGTTTTCATCCAGAATAACTCTCCGGTGAATTCTCTCCCCAACCCTCCTCAGTATTTCTCGCCTATCATCGCGAACGCTTGTTAGGTAGTTTCTAATGCTCTCAATGATCTTCGATCTTATTGGCGGAGTCCTCATGACCCTCGGACTCCAGCCTACCTCTTTCATGATCTCTCTGAAGGTGGATCCCTGTTTCCCGATAACAACTCCGGGCTTCTCGGCTTCAATGAGGACTTCTCCGTTTTCATCATCAAAGCTAATGTTTGAGATTTTTGCCTCTCCAGGTACGATCTTCCTTATTATCTCCTCGGCCTCATTCTTTGGTTTTAAAATCTTTGGATCCGGTCTTATGACGATTCTCTTTCTCAGCTCTTTAGCGAGCCTTTTTATAATATCAATTCCGGCTATCTCCTGTGGGTTTTCAATGTAAACTACCAAAAGCGGGCCCTCAAATTCTACATCCTTAATCCTTACGTTCTCGGGAACGAGTTCCTTTATTTTGTTTTTTAGCTCCTCCAGTTCTACCATCTCTCTTGCTACTTTTTAAACTTTGAAATGATCTTCTCGATCTCCTTGGAATCTAGCTGGTGAAACTCTCTCTCGGTAATCCTTACAACGTCTATTCCGTCTCCAGAAGCTGAATCCCTTCTCATTGCAGAAATAATTGCTCTTACGGCAAGTTCTACAGCCTCATTTGTTGTTATTTCAGGAGTGTAGCGATCCTCTAGAACACCATAGGCTGTAAGGCTACCGCTACCAGTTGCAACGATCTCTTTCTCTTCAATCGCCCCGCCAATTGGGTCGATGGAGAAAATCTTTGCTCCCTCCTCGTCGACACCTCCAATGAGAAGCTGGACCAGGTATGGGTAATAGCGGTAAGAGTTTAACAAATTGGAGGTTAGGGTAGCTATTGCTCTGACCGTCGGTTTTTTCTCCCTTTTTATTTCATAAAGGCTTGCCTCTACCCTTATAATTCTGGCCAGAAACTGCGCATCGCCAACTGTTCCGGCAGTGGTCATTGCAATTCTGTCGGCAACTTGGTAGATCTTCTTTGCAGTCCTGCTTGCGATCAGATTGCCCATAGTGGCCCTTTTCTCGGTGGCCAGCACAACACCGTCCTTGCAGATCAGACCTACCGTGGTCGTTCCTTTATACACGTTATTCTCCATGTTCATAGATTCACCCAAAACAGCCCCTTCGGGCACTGTGAAAATGTTGGAATAAAGATTTTTAAAGGTTTCGCTATTATGTCCCTTATGATCCAAAACGCAATAGAGATAGGAAAGCTTCTATTTCAATCGGGGCTGATAGATGGTGCAAGTGGAAATCTGAGTTTCCGAGAGGCAGATAGGATTTTAATCACAAGAACGGGGGCGAATCTGAATTCATTGGATGCAAACTCCTTTGTTGGAATCAATCACCCAGATGCCTCCAGAGACAGGCTGGTTCATGCGAAAATTTACGAGAAAACCGGATATAATGCGGTTATCCACTGTCATGGAGTTTTTAACGTCGTTTTAAGTATTAAAAAAACCAGAATTATACCTTTGGACTTGGAAGGGAAACTTTACTTTGGAGAGATAGGCGTGATAAGCGAAGAATTCGGTAGCGTTGAATATGCGGACAGAATTGCGGATGAAATCGTAAAAAGAGGGGTTGCGATTGCAAGAGCTCACGGAATCTATTCGGCAGGAAAAGACCTTATAGAGGCCTTCAACAGAGCCTGCTACGTGGAACACTCTTGTGAAGTTCTTTATTTCCTAGATCTTCTCAACAAGTCTTAACATTGCGAAAGCCGGAAAAAGCTTTGAAGCATCTCCGTATTTTTCGGATAGCTTAAAGCACTCGCAAGACTGTTCAATTAGAAATTCACCGATTCCACAAGCTAAAACTTTTTTTAGATTGTATTTCGATAATTTTGCATTAATCTCTTTTTGCAGGACCCTAATAATCGCGTTTCTAACTCTGAAGGCCAGCAACTTCACCTTCACCTCCCCCAATTCATCGAGATCACAGCAGACGGTTCTTGCAAGTCTTTGCATGCATTCTTTAACGCTTTTTCCCTTGGAGTCTGGTGTTTCGCAGTTGTAGTCATCTTCACTGATCTCTCCAGTAACTCTGAAAACATCCGCGGTAATCGCAAAGTATTCGGGACATAGGGTTGCACCCTCAAAACTTCTCAGAAGGTAGAATACGGGGGTTCTGAGTACCCCCATGTAGAGGAGTTCCCTCCTTCGAAGCCTTTCGAAGTCCGTTTTTCCTGCCAGACTCTCCTCCTTTACAGGAATAAGGTCGGTGGTGGTTGAGCCCATGTCGACAAACAGGAAATCCCTAAAACCCTCACTCAGCAGAAAAGAGATCGAAGCCATCCAGTTGCTTGCGCAGAACTTCATCGGATCATCTATTTCCTTAACCATCCGACCATCCACGTCTAGGAAATAGACCTCTTTAAAAGACTCCTTGCAAGCTTTATAGATGTACTCTATTCCCTCTTTTTTGTTTTTGAAAACATCCGCAAGCTCTGCAGTGATAACAACTCCTGCTTTTTCTGCTCCGAACTCTTTAGAGATCTCTTTTAATTTATTTTTCAGCTCTGGGGCTCTTTTCCACATTGGAAAGTAGATTATTCTGTTATCATCCTCTGCTGAGATTTTTAGGTTTGCCCCGCCAATATCAATCCCCAAGGAATTCATCCAGCGTCCCCTTACCGAAAATAAAGGTCTGGTAGTCTTCACCGATCGGATAGTACTTTATTGCCACTTTCGGGGGCGGGAAAAAGTGACCCATATGAGTAAGGACCACCTTTTTTGCCCCGACCCTTTCAGCCAGAGATAAAGCCTCCTTGGCATTCATATGCTTCTTAAACTTTCCGCTCGGAGCGATCGCATCTACTACAAAAAGATCGGGGTTGAGCATTTCGTCGATGCTAGTTTCAGGGATCTCGATATTTGTATCACCCGTTACGACTATTTTGTAGCCATTCCATTCGATCTTAACTCCCACCGCATCAACGGGAGGATGATTTACTGGAAAGAGGGTGAAATATATGTCTGAAATGGGGAATCTTTCGAAAATGTTCACTTCTCTTTTTTTGTAGCTCAAAAAGTGCATGTACTTTCCGATGTTTTCATGGATCTGCGGAGTAGTGTAAACGTCTACGTTGCCCTGAACCCTGTAGAATTCACTAAAGCCGCCAAAGTGATCGAAGTGGGGATGAGTCCATATCACCGCATCTACTTTTTCGATTCCATTGTCAAGCAACTGCCTTCGGAGATCCGGAGATGTATCTATCAGTATCACCTTCCCGGCGTTTTTAACGAGGATCGAAAATCTCTTCCTCTCCCATCCATTCTTCCTGGCATCCTCGCATGTTTTGCAGTGACAGTTCAGCACAGGTGTTCCCGGCGAATCTCCTGTGCCAAGCAGCTGGATTATCATGTTTCCTGCGTTCTGATCTTGAATCGACTCTTTATATCCTCGATTGCGAAAATCAAATCCGCCTGTGTGAGCCTCCTGCGGCCCTCGAGTAGAGCTTTGAGTACAGCCTCTCTAACAACAAGCTTAATGTCGGCTCCGGTAAATCCATCTGTCTCCTTAACGAGCTCTTCAATGTTGAAATCTCCTTCTATTTTTTCGAGGAATATCTCGAATATCCTCCTCCTTATTCTCTCCTCAGGTTCGGGAAATTCAAGTACTTTATCGAATCTTCTCCAGACTGCCAGATCCAGAATGGAGGGATGATTTGTAGCCGCTATCAACAGCACCCCGTCGTTTACAAGGTTTATGTCATCTATTGCCTTTAGGAGAGTATTCACTGCTCTTTTTATGGCGGCATGCTCGTCACTGGTTCTCATTTTCGCCACATAGTCAAACTCGTCTATGAACAGGATGCATGGGCTGAGTTTTTTCGCTATCTCGAATACCTTCTCGATGTTTTTGGAAGTCTCTCCTAGATACTGGCTGGTGATCATCGACAGCTTGACCTCAAGCAGGGGCAGATACAGCCTCTTACTTAAGGCCCTCGCAGTAGTGGTTTTTCCCGTACCCGGAGGTCCGATAAAGAGTATCTTGCCTATATCCACAAGCCCGATGTTTCTCAGGTACTCTTTCTCTGCCAGAGCGATCTCTATCTTTCGAACCTCCTGGATCTGCTCCTCATTTAGGGCTATTGAGTCAAATTCAACATTTATCTCTTCAGGCGAGAATATTCTGACCAAATCCAGCATCTCTCTTGTCTCTTCGACTTTACTAAGTTCCGCAATTACACTTGAAAGCCACTCTCTGTCGCCATGTGCTGGGGGATTTGCCTTTTTGGCATCCTCATACGATACGTCTAGAGAATCGAAGTTCTCGTAGTAATATGCAAGCACAGGATTTCTTTTTATCAGCTCAAAACCCCGGGAGGCGAGCCATTTAGTCGCAAGCTCGAAGGAAGTTATTTTGAACTGCTTCGTCATCGGGTTGATATCTACAAATGGAAGATCGTTTGCTATTTTTCCTGCGTATCTTATCGCATTCTCCTCTTTTACCACAAGCGGTCTCTTCAGCCCTCCTTTGTTGTACAGAGCTTTTCTTATATCCTTGGGTATGTCGTTTTCATTCAGATTTTCATATCTGTTGAAGATTTCTGCAGTTAGCAAAAGCTCCACAAATTTTGCATTTTCCATCCTATCTAATCCAAAGCTAGGATTTTTAAAATTTTTGGCAAAGCTTAAAATCCTCACCGGAAGGAAGGTATGCAATGTTATCAGAGTTCATAGCATCAATCAGTGTATTCCCCATGCTGATTTATGTTCTGAGAAAAAGTTATCTCTTTGGAGTCTTTGCGTGGCTTCTCTTCTCGTCTGCCTGTCTCATCAAAGCACTCGAATTTCTTCAGGGAGGAGACTATGTGAATTTCTGCATTTTTGGCATGGGATCATTGTTATTTGTGATGATGGCTAGGGCCATAGTATCAAGAAACTCCGAAACCTTCATTGAGGTAACGGCCTTCTCTGCATTGGCCTGCATAGCCTACTTCCCCTTCGTATTTATCCCTTCATTCAATTCCGCGATCATAGAGGTAACGGTCTCTCTCTCAGCATCACTTGGAAAAATGCTGGGGTATCCTATGGTAGCTCAGGGCAGAGTTATTGAGCTTAATGGTTCCACCATCGAGATAATTTTAGCCTGCACAGCAATAGAGAGCATGGCCCTCTTTACAGGCGCCACGATGGGCATCAAAGCGGATAAAAGAAGGAAGCTAAAAGCGTTTTTGATATCTGTACCGGTAATTTACTTCCTGAATCTCTTCAGAAATGTATTTGTGGCTGTAAGTTTTGCATACTCCATTTTTGGCGAGGAGAGCTTTTATATTGCTCACCATATAATAGCAAAGGCTTTTTCTTTCCTTGCATTGGTGGCCGTAGCCTACGCGGTTTTTCGCATACTACCTGAGCTTTCGGAACTAATTTATTCTCTCAGAGAGGAAATCATAAGGGGTGTTAAGGGTGATTGAAAAAGATGGCTTGAAGATAATGTGCATACTCTCAGCCTTTTTGGTGCTCTTTCTATTCATCTATCCACCACTGGCCTTTATCTTCTTAATTTTCGTGCTCTTCACCGCCTATTTTTTCAGAGATCCAGAGAGGAGAGTAGGCGAGGGGGTTGTCTCTCCTGCTGACGGAAAAATCGATTTCATTCAAAAAGGGAGGCTAGAAATTTTTATGTCACCATTTGACTGCCATGTAAACAGGGCTCCTGTTAGCGGAAAAGTTTTGAAGACGGAGTTTAGAGAAGGAAGGGTTTTGCCGGCATTTAAAAGAATAAAGGACCCTAGGATGAATGAAATAACCATTCAGGCGGAGGATGGAATCTTTAAAGTTATCCAGATTGCGGGTATCTTCGCCAGAAGAATCGTCTGCTACGTTAAAGAGGGCGATAAATTGAATAAGGGCGATCGAATCGGTATGATACGCTTCGGCTCCCGAGTCGTGCTTGAGGTTCCTGAGGGATACAGATTTGTCAGGAAAGTTGGAGAAAAGGTTAAGGCTGGCGAAACAGTAGCGGTGAAGGATGAAGATCTTCAGAGAGGTTAGCCTTGCGGATTCTCTGACAGTGCTGAACGCTCTTTTTGGTTTTTCAGCCGTAGCTTATGCCATTTATGACTTTGAAAAGAGCTTTACATTTTTTTATCTTGCCTTAATTGCGGACGGGATCGACGGATGGACCGCTTCGAAGACCGAAAAGAGTAAAATCGGTCGAGAACTGGACTCGCTTGCTGACGCTGTCTCTTTCGGCGTTTATCCAAGCTTGGTCATGTTCATCACGGACATCCACCTCTTTGCATTCGCGTCCCTTTTTCTGGCCTTCTCTATTCTTAGGTTAGCCAGATTTAACGTGCTAAGCGCTGAAAGCTTCCTCGGGATACCCACGAGTGTGAGTGCAATTGCAGTGACATCGCTAATTCGACTGGGACAGCCGTTCGAAGTTCTTGCAATTTCTGCAGTCGTTCTCTCTATCTTGATGGTTTCAGATTTGCAGTATCCTAGACTGAGGGGGATTTATCTTGCAATTCCAGGAGTATTCTTGCTGCTTGCGATTTTCTATGTTGAATTCTGTTACGTTCTTCTTGTTTCCGTAACTTTATATGCACTCTACCCGGTACTGGAATCATGGAGAAAAAGGTAATTGCAGCCTTTGAAGCAGGAATAAAGCTAGGAGCGCTTTTTCACCAGTTTATAGGAGTTCCAGTTTCTAAAAAGAACGTTGAACTGCTTGAGAGAGCTATGGAGAGCTGTATTAGGCTTCAGCCATATGTAGCCGATGCTGAGGTGAGGATAGACAGAAAAAAACTCGAAGACGTTTCGAAATTCGGTTACACTTCCCTTTCTCCCGAAATGCTGAATGCGAGGGTTGTCGTGGAATTCGAGGGTGAAAGGGTAGAGGCAGCTCTTGAATGGGATGACAGACTTCGTTATCCCCTCATGAGGCTTTTATGAAAAGTTTTAAATTCCATGAGATGCCCCGCTTTTAAGGTGTCAAGATGGCGAGGATGCATAAGAGCAGAAGGGGAAAGTCGGGATCGAAAAAGGTTTACAGAAATACCCCTCCTGAATGGGTAGAGATGTCAAAGGAAGATGTAGTTAAGAAAATACTGGAGCTGTACAACGAGGGTATGGACCCCTCGAAAATAGGAATGATCCTCAGGGACAGATACGGTATCCCTTCGGTCAGGCAGATAACAGGCAAGAGGCTCGTTGAAATTCTGAAGGAGAACGGCGTTCCAATAAAGTATCCCGAGGATCTCAAGGCACTAATAAAGAAGGCCCTGAAACTGAGAAAACACCTCGAAGCCCACAAGAAAGACCTGCACAATAGAAGGGGGCTTCAATTGATCGAGGCAAAGATTTGGAGGCTCTCAAGCTATTACAGAGAAAAAGGAGTTTTACCCGAAGACTGGTCATACGATCCTGAAAAGCTCCGTGTGGAACTCTCTTAGTTTATGTTTTCCAGAAAGAATGGAATCCTTTTTATTGAGGACGTTTCTACTGTTGAAATTGCAGAAAAATACGGCACTCCGGTTTATGTAACTTCCAAATTCCAGCTCGAAAAGAACATCGAGGCTTACAAGAAGGCCTTTCCAAAAGCGGAAAAACTCTATGCAGTTAAGGCAAACGGAAACCTAGCTTTGATGAGAATAATAGCATCAAACGGATTTGGTGCAGATGTTTTCAGTTCGGGTGAACTTTATCTTTCACTTCTTGCGGGGTTTAGCAAACAGAAAATTCTGTTCAACGGAAACTCGAAAAGCGATTCTGAAATTGAAATGGGTATCCAAGCCGGCGTAAAGTTCAGTGTAGACAGTTTAGACGAACTTGAGACGATTCAGAGTATTGCTGAAAGGGAGGGTAAGGAAATCGAAATAGCATTCCGCATAAACCCTGACATAGATCCAAAAACGCATCCTAAAATAGCAACCGGCCTTAAGGAGTCGAAATTCGGATTGCCGGAAGAACAGGCATTGAAAGCTTATGAAATGGCGCTAAGGATGAAAAACGTTGTTCCAAAGGGGATTCACTGCCATATCGGAAGTCAGATTCTCGAAACTTCCCCCTTTATTTCTGCACTGCGAAAGCTCGGAAAAATTGCGAAAGCAATTGAAAACCTCGGTGTCGAATTGGACTTCATAGACATCGGCGGAGGTCTGGGAATTGACTACGAAGGTAAGGGAGCGATCACTCCTCATGACTTAGCAAAAGAGCTTCTACCTGTTTTTGAGGAGGTTTCATCCGATCTCAATTCCGATCCGATGCTGTGGCTCGAACCGGGGAGAAGCATTGTCGGAAATACCACAGTCCTTCTTACTAGAGTAAATGCCGTAAAGAGGACCCACAGGAATTTTGTTGCCGTTGATGCCGGATTTAATCTGCTAATCAGACCTGCAATGTATGGATCGTACCACAGAGTCGTCGTTGCTAATAGGGATGGAGGAGAGGAGGAAATTTACACGGTTGTTGGACCAATTTGCGAGAGTGGAGACGTTCTTGCGAGGGATCGAAAGCTTCCTAAAGTCGAAAAAGGCGATCTAATAGCCATTTTAGACGCTGGAGCCTATGGATTCTCGATGAGCAGCCAGTACAACGGGCGACCAAGGTGCGCAGAAGTCCTTGTAAGCGGTAGCAAAACAGCTTTGATAAGGGAACCTGAAAGCTTTGGAGATCTAGTTGCCAGACAAAGAATCCCGGAGTGGATTTGAGCAACAGTTCTAAAAAGCAAAAATATTTAAACCGACAAAGCTACGAGCCCGCAATGTATCAATATGCAGACTCTGTAATGTTGGTGTACCTGTAGTAGTTCTATTCTAAAGCTACTCTGGGGTGGGTTCATGCGTGCTGCCGATGCCTTTATCAAGGCTCTAGAAATGGAGGGTGTTGAGGTCATCTTTGGCATACCTGGAGGTGCGATTCTCGAAATCTACGACGCCCTTTACGATTCGAACATAAAGCACATAACGACGAGGCACGAGCAGGGAGCGACGCATGCAGCTGACGGCTATGCTAGGGCGAGCGGTAAAGTCGGGGTTGTCTTTGCAACTTCCGGGCCCGGCGCAACGAATACCGTAACAGGGATTGCAAACGCTTACATGGATTCTTCCCCGATAGTGGTTTTCACAGGGCAGGTGGCCAGGAGTTTGATAGGCAATGACGCTTTCCAGGAAGCGGACATCACAGGCATCACGATGCCGATCACAAAGCACAACTATCTGGTTACAGATCCAAAGAGTCTGCTTAGAATTGTAAAAGAGGCATTTCATATCGCCTCGACCGGCCGTCCGGGACCTGTGCTAGTTGACATTCCCAAAGACGTGTCTCAGTCGGACATCGAGTTTGATTATCCAAGCAAGGTCGAGTTAATGGGGTACAAGCCAAAATACGAGGGTCATCCGATGCAAATCAAGAAGGCGGCGGAGCTAATAATGAAATCTGAAAGACCGATAATACTTGCGGGCGGAGGGGTGAGGATATCCAATGCGCAGAAGGAGCTTACCGAACTTGCAGAGGCTATTCCGGCATTTGTTGTGACAACTCTGATGGGCAAAGGTTCGATTAGTGAGTATCACCCCCTCTGCTTGGGCTTTGTCGGAATGCACGGGTCAAAGTATGCGAATTACGCACTGAGCGAGAGCGATCTCGTTATTGCCGTTGGTTGCCGTTTCAGCGACAGAACCACGGGTAATGCGGCGCTTTTTGCTCCCAATGCCAAAATAATCCACATAGACATAGATCCTGCCGAGATCGGCAAGAACGTTCGCGTGGACATTCCAATTGTTGGAGATGCAAAGAGAATTCTGGCACAGCTTAAAAAATACATTCAGTACAAGCAGCGGAAAGAGTGGGAGGAAAAGATAAAAGAGTGGAGAGAGAAGTTTCCGCTGAGATACCGCAAAGATGGATTTAAACCGCAGTTCGTGGTTGAAAAGGTGTGCGAATTCTTCCCCGATGCAATAGTCACAACCGAAGTCGGGCAAAATCAGATGTGGGCGGCCCAGTTTTTCAAGGTGAAATATCCTAGGCAGTTTATAAGCAGCGGGGGGCTCGGAACAATGGGTTTCGGATTCCCCGCTGCGATGGGCGCAAAAGTTGCCTGTCCGGACAAGGATGTGATAGACATCGCTGGCGACGGGAGCTTTATGATGAACATTCAGGAGCTGGCGACCTGCGTTCACTACGAAATACCTGTAAAGGTTTTCATACTGAACAACGGATACCTTGGGATGGTCAGACAGTGGCAGCAGCTTTTCTACAGAGAAAGGTACTCCGCAACCTGCATCGGCTGTGAAAAAATCAGCTATGAAAAAATCGCCAGGGGTTTTGGGGCCATGGGGATAACGGTTGAGAAACCCAGCGAAGTCGAGGACGCACTGAAAATAGTAAAGGAGAACAGCGATGTACCGGCTGTGGTTGACTTCAGAGTCGATTTCGATGCGAACGTCCTTCCAATGGTCCCGCCGGGAAAGAGCTTAAAAGATATAATTGAGGTGGATTGATATGAAGTTCACGATCGCAGTCCTAGTTGAGAACAAACCAGGGGTTCTAGCAAGGGTTGCCTCGTTATTCAGAAGGAGAGGATTCAACATCGAGAGCCTTACGGTTGGAACCACAGAAAGGGAAGATCTTTCCAGGATGACCATTGTGGTAAACGGGGACGAGAGGGTTCTTGAACAGGTGACGAAACAGTTAAACAAGCTCATTGAGGTGATAAAGGTAAGCGACGTTAGCAGGGATTCCGTAGAAAGAGAGCTTTGCCTAATAAGGGTTAACTCACCTCCGGAAAAGAGGGGAGAGATCATAGAGCTGACGAACATTTTCAGGGGCAGAATTGTGGATGTGGCGAAGGATAGCTTTATCGTTGAGATCACAGGAGATGAGGACAAGATAAACGCATTCATCGAGCTCATGAAGGTTTACGGAATAAAGGAAGTTGCAAGGACGGGCAAGGTGGCGATGGTAAGGGGCGGAAAGAACGGCAAATGAGATTCTGTGTCGGAGTATAAGAATTCCCTTATTTTGTAATCGGGGTATAGAAAATTGGAAAAATATTTATTTTTGCATAGCTGATAATTTATAAAAATGGGTGCCCAGAAAACCCAGAGCTTTGGCTCTGGGATGAACGGGCAAAGTTAAAATAGTTCTGCGTTGAAGAGGTCTTGGTGATGTTCCCTTGCAGAGGAAAGTCCAGATATGCGATATGAATATAGCCTTAACGAGAGGCATTGGATGGGGGAGCTTGGCTTTTGAACCGGCAGATGAGGGGAAGGGCGTGAAAACTCCCTTAACGCCGGAAGCTCCCGGCTTTAGTCGTGGGGTAGTTTATCATGTCTGGAACTGAGAAAAAATCGATAATGGAACTTAGACCTGAAGAAGTGGAAAGGATATGGTTGAAACACTACGACAAGGGAGTTAGGGATCACATTGATTATCCGGTAATCCCGCTATACTCACTGTTGGAGGAAAGTGCTAGAAAATACCCTGATAAGCCTGCTTTGATATTTTACGGAAAGAAAATCACCTATAGAGAGCTAAATGAACTTACGGACAGAGTTGCGGGTTACCTTTACGACTTGGGAATAAGGAAGGGCAGCAAGGTTGTTATCGATCTACCCAACATTCCTCAGTATGTAATAGCTTATTACGGGATTTTAAAGGCCGGGGCGACGGTCGTTCAGTGCAATCCACTTTACACTGAGCGTGAGATTAGGTATATTGTTGAGAACAGTGAGGCGGAAGCGGGCTTCTTCTTTGAACCAGTATTCCCGAGAGTCGAAAAAATCCTGAATGAAGGTAGACTTAAAAAGGCTGTTATTTGCAAGGTTGAGGAATTTCTGCCGTTCCCTCTAAACCGCCTGTATCCCCTTATAAAGGAGAAGGCAAAGATCCCGAAAAGGGCGGACGTTTCATCTTGGAAAGAAATAGAAAAGCATAGACCTATGAGAGAAAGGCCCGAAATAGATCCTAAAGAAGATATTGCTGTGTTTCTGTACACCGGGGGAACAACTGGGGTTCCGAAGGCAGTTATGAGCACGCATTACAATCTGGTTGTGAATACCTATCAGGTTCTGGAGTGGCTTCCAGACAAAGATGCTCAAAGAGATGTCTACATCGGTGTTCTTCCGTACTTCCACAGCTATGGAATGACGACCTCTTTAAACGGACCGATCGCATTCGGTGCCACGATCGTGCTCATTCCAGATCCTAGGGATATAAAGACGATCCTGAAATCCATTCAGAAATACAAGGTTACGATATTCTGCGGAGTTCCGACAACGTATGCAGCAGTTCTTAACTATCCCGGAAGAGAGAAGTACGATTTGTCGTCTATTAGGGCCTGCATAAGCGGCGCAGCACCGCTTCCCGTGGAGCTTAAAAAGAAATTCGAGGAGGCAACTGGCGGTAAGCTTGTTGAGGGCTACGGACTGAGCGAGACTTCGCCGGTAACGCATGCCAATCCTATTTATGGCCTGAATAAGGCGGGAAGCATTGGAATTCCGCTGCCAGATACTCTGGCTGTCGTAATTGACGATGAGGGAAACGTTCTACCCCCCGGGCATGTTGGAGAACTCGCAATCTACGGACCACAGGTTATGAAAGGGTACTGGAAAATGGAAAGCGAAACCGCGAAGGTTCTGGTTAATGGTTGGCTTCTCACAGGGGATATGGCGAAGATGGATGAGGATGGCTATTTTTACATAGTTGAGAGGAAGAAGGATATGATCATTGCCGGAGGATACAACATCTATCCTAGAGAGGTCGAGGAAGTTCTCTATGAGCATCCTGCGGTTCTTGAAGCGGCCGTAATAGGCGTACCCGATCCTTACAGGGGTGAAACCGTCAAGGCCTTTATAGTCCTCAAGCCGGATTACAGGGGAAAGGTCAGCGCGGAAGAGATAATAAAATTCTGCAGAGAGAGACTGGCTGCATACAAAGTTCCGAGAATTATTGAGTTCAGGGACAATCTGCCAAAATCAGCTGTTGGGAAAATCCTGAGGAGGGTTCTGAAAGAGGAGGAGATGAAAAAAGATCGTGGGTCTTGAGTTCTCCGCAGCACAATTTTTTTTACCATTTTAGCTCAGAACTGCTTCAGAAAAATTTGGTGCGATCAAATTGAGAAAAATTTAAATATTCTCCAAAATAATAGCTCGAGAGAAAGCTCGCTAGAAATGGCCCAAATAACTGCCGCAGATGCTGAGGGGAGGTGTGCGGCTTTCCCCAGGCGGTAGATTGCTTCAGATTTAGGTTAGAGAAAAGGTGAAAAGATGAGGTGGGTGATGCTGATTCCCCTGCTGGCAGTAATTGTGCTTGGATGTGTCGAACAGAAAGCAACACTTAACGTGGAAAGAAACGTTGTTTACGACTGCCAGTGCCACGAGGAACCTTGGAAGTATCCGGAGCACTATGCAAACGTTACCAGTTGCAAAGAGTGCCACGGAAATGAGATTTTGGCCGTGCACAAGAACCTCACAGGGTGGGTATGGGATAACGCGAGGGACGCTAACTGCACCCTCTGCCACGATTCATCGCTGCTTGCAAACCACATGCCTGACAAATGCGAGGTCTGCCACAAGACGATGGTTGAAAGACACAGCAAGTATCTGGATAAGTACATAGAACACGAGGTGAAACCATGATGAGGAAGCTCGCGTTTGTTTTTGTTGCGAGTTTGATCCTCTTTTTTGCGCCGATAAACGCCCAGCAGAGTGTTCACAGTTGCGACACCTGTCACAGCCATGCAGACGTTTATACAGCCCATCTTTCAACATGGAAGCAATGCGCGGACTGTCACGGCGATTTGCATGCGCTGCACTCGTCTAAGGATGCTAGCTGCCAGGACTGCCACGGAGGGAACCCTTACACAGTGCTCTGCCACGCAATGCCGAGCGACATGAAGATACCCTCCATGGAAGGTCTTGGCGCTTCCTGCGCTAACTGCCATGCAGTAGTTACCGACCACCAGGGTGACTGCAAGAATTGCCATACTGAAGATGTGAATGTCATACACAAGGATGCAAATGTTCTTGGGGGTGAGTGAGGATGCTCGAATACATTTACTACGTTCTACTGATAATTGCAATCGCGGTTTTCATCAAAGGGCTCAAAGAGAAGATAGACTTCGTAAACTCGGGCCGTCCGGGCTCGGAACCGAGAACGAACAACAAGCTCAGGAGGCTGGGGTACGTAGTAAAGGATGCATTTTTCCTGATAAGGCTGATGAAAAGAGAGAAAAAGATGGGTATAGGGCATTTCCTTGTTCTTCTGGGCTTCATAATTCTGTTTATAGACATCTTCGTACTTCTGATATGCGCGACACTGATTCCTGACTCCTTCAGAGCGAAATACGAAATTTTTGGGATTACCGTAAGCGGCTACGAGATCTTCAACCACTCAATGGGGCTTTCTGCAATCATCTTCTTCGTCGGACTGCTATACATGGCCATAAACCGTTACATACTGAAACCCTCGAGATTTGCAAGAAAATACGATAATGCAGGCGATGATAGCCTGGTATTGCTTCTCCTGCTCTTTGCGGCAATTTTCGGATGGCTTGTCGACGATGTATTCAGAACCGCTCCAGATTACGTGTTCAGAATACCTGTAATAGGCTACAAATTAACTATTCCAAGCGATGTTCTGGTAAACGTCTTCTGGTTCGCCCACGCTGTGGCGATACTGGCCCTGTTGGCCCTGATCCCGCAAACAAAGCTGATGCACATACTTGCAGCGCCAATTGCAATCTTCACCAGAACTGAAAGAAAGCCCGGAGTTCTTAGACCAACTCCGCAGACGGAAGACTATGTTGGAATGGTAAAAAGATCGGACCTCACGAGGCGCGATCTGCTGGCAAGCCTTGCATGCATGAGATGCGGTAGATGCCAGGACAACTGCCCGGCTTTTAATTCGAAGACTTCACTTTCACCGATGTTTCTGGTGCAGAACATAAGGCATATAGACAAGATTCTGAAGGATGAACTGCCAATTGCGAAACCATACGAAGTGGTTCTTGAGGAAGATGGCGGAGAAGCGGAGGAACCGCTGCTTCTGGACAACGTTCTTGACATGCACGCGATCTGGGCCTGCACAACCTGCAGGGCTTGCATGGAGATGTGCCCCGTATACATTGAGCAGATGGACATGATCATCGAGATGCGCAGGGGCATCATCGAGAGCGGCGAAACCCCGCCCGACATAAGAGACTTCCTCACGAATATCCAAAAACAGAAGAATCCCTGGGGTGAAGGAAAGTTCAAGAGGGATCAGTGGACGAAGAAGTCCGAAGTTCCCGTTCCGACAGTCAAGGACAATCCGGAATTCGAGTGGCTATGGTTTGTGGGCTGCGCTCACAGCTTTGATAACAGAAACATCCCCGTCACCGCAAAGCTTGCCAAGATCCTGAAGGACATAGGAGTCAACTACGCAATCCTTGGCAGAGATGAGGGATGCTGCGGGAACGACGTGAGAAGAGTCGGTGAAGAGGGCCTGTTCCAGCTCCTCAAGGAAGAAAATGTCGGGCAGTTCGAAAAGTTCGGGGTTAAGAGGATAATCGCAACCTCGCCTCACTGCTTCAACACGCTGAAGAATGAATACGAGGGCTATGATGTGAAGTTCATCCTCGAGGTCATTTACGACGCCATAAAGGACGGAAGACTGAAGCTGAAGAAACCGATAAACAAGACCGTTACATTCCACGATCCGTGCTACCTTGGTAGATATAACGGACTCTACGAACTACCGAGAGAGATTCTGAAGTCAATACCCGGGCTCAAGCTTGTTGAGATGCCGAGAAACAGAAACAGGAGCTTCTGCTGCGGTGCGGGTGGCGGAAACCTTGTCAGAGAGTACCCAGGGCAGTTCAGACCGAACAACCTGAGGGCAAAGGAGGCCGCTGATACAGGGGCTGAAATCCTGGCCGTGGCCTGCCCGTTCTGCATGATCATGCTGGAGGATGGTGTTAAGAGCGAGAAGCTCGAGCAGAAGATCACAGTAATGGACGTGATCGAGCTCGTTTACGAGTCTGCATACGGTGCGTGAAATCAGTAATTCCTATTTTTTAAATTCATCGGTTTTTTGGATCTACTGCAGTCATTGAAGTTTCCAATACTTTCAGTTTGCTTTCAATCCAACAGCAATAAAAATTGATAACAAAAAGGAAAAATTTTATAACACGAAAAATGAATTATTCTCATCATCTGATGAGAAAGGTAACAAATTTTCTCCATCATGGTGTTGCCTATGAAATGCGCAAAATGTGGGAAGGAGATTGAGGAAGGGGAGGCTGTAAAAAAGGATAACATCTTTCTCTGTGAGGACTGCTACTTCGACGAGCTAAGTCCTGTCCGGGTCTGCGACCCCTGGGCAGTGATGCTTGCAAAAAAGGCCGGCGGTAAGAAGCTCACCGAGAGACAGAGAAGGATTTACGAGCTGGTAAGGAGCAGAGGAAAGGCCAAGGCAGAAGAGATAGCGAGGGAGTTGGGGATGAGTGTTAAAGAAGTCGAGAGGGAGTTTGCAATTCTGAGGCATCTCGAACTCGTTAAGGGTAGAAAGGAAGGAGATGAGGTTTTCATCGTTCCATTTGACAGCTGAGAGGTGATGCTGTGGGTAAAGCCAATGACAAATTGGATTTGAAATTGCCCGATGTCGAAAAGGCGTTTATGGAGCTTCACAGTGCTGTATTCTCAGATGGAAAACTTACGGTCAAGCAGAAAGAACTGATAGCAGTTGGAATTTCGGTGGCTATAAGATGTTCACCGTGCATAAGGAACCACGTCAGCAAAGCAATTGAAGCGGGAGCCTCCAAGGAGGAAATTCTGGAGGCAGCATCGGTTGCCCTGCTAATGAGGGGCGGGCCGGCGATTCCATACATCAGGGAACTTATTGAGCTTCTGGGGGAGTGAGACTATGGGTTTTGAAGTAAAGCCCGTGGGTTTGGTGAGATCCCCTTACAGGAAGAACGGCGAAGCGCCCCATCAAGGAAGGTTCTCAGAAGAGATTTCCGAGATCGAGATCTTTCCGGAATTTGAAGAGGGTTTGAGGGACATCGAGACATGCTCACACCTCATTGTCCTCTACTGGCTCGACAGGGCCAGAAGAGATTCTCTAACGGCCATCCCGCCACATGACGGAAGGGAGCATGGGGTGTTTGCAACACGATCACCTAACAGACCAAATCCTATAGGTTTTGCCGTTGTAAAACTGCTTGAAAGGAAAGGAAGGTTCCTGAAGGTTAAATGGCTGGATGCACTGGACAAAACTCCGGTTTTGGATATTAAGCCGTATTCATCGAAGATTGATAGTGTTGAAATCGAAGATTGATAGTGTTGAAGAGGCAGAGATAGGCTGGTTTGAAGGTGGTAGGATGAGGGAGCTTTTGCTGAGGGCTAAGGAATTTCACGGCCATATATGTCCGTTTGTTGCACTCGGCGTCTGAATGTCTGTTTTGGCGATGGATGAACTTGGAGTTAGCAGGAGTGAGATCGCAAGCATTGGCGAGGAAATCCTTGCAATCGTGGAGTGCAACAACTGCTTAACTGATGGAGTTCAGGTTGCAACTGGATGCACGCTCGGAAACAACAGCCTGATCTATCTGGATCTGGGCAAAAATGCTTTGACCTACGACGACGTTGTTAAGAGGCTCATTGAGGAGTACAGGAGGCGTAGGCATGAGAAGGACTAACGCAGTTAAACTAGCGGTGGATGAGGAAACACATGAGAAGCTGAGGGAACTGGGCATAATCACGGCGAGGTGTTGGAACGAAGTGAACTGGCTGAGGATGCAGCAGTTCAAGAAGGGGGAGAGGGTAGACTTTGCCAGGACCGAAAAGGAGGCATACGAGAAGTACAAACACGTGTTGAAGGTCAATGCACAGCAAGTCGCTAGGAAGAACGCCGAGAGTTGGAGGGCTTCTTCTCCTTAATTAAGGCAAAGAGGGGGGAAAGTTGCCCAGGTATACCCCCACTGAGAAGGAGTGAACTTGGATAATTTTTTAAATCCTAGTGCTTGAATGACACTTGGAGTTTCAAGAAGTCTTAAGTGAAAGCCGCCGTAGCTCAGCTGGTGGAGCGTGTGGCTGTTAACCACATGGTCGCAGGTTCGAACCCTGCCGGCGGCGCCAGTCTTTTTTGATTTTAAAGCTCTACTGAAGCTCCTAACCAATAACGAATCCTTTGTATCCTGCAGAACTTCTTCAAGGCTTGCATCCCTGAATTCGGCTGGCTCCGCAAGAGACTATGGAGACATCTTGTTAAATTACCAGGCTTTCGAGCATCTTTTAAATCCAGCTCACAGCAAGATTCCATGGAACTCAACGTCCTTGTTGTTGGTGTTGGGGGTCAGGGGGCGCTTACGACAGCACATCTGATAGCGCGTGCGGCGATGAAAGCCGGACTGAACATCTTAGTCGCTGAAACACACGGAATGGCGCAAAGGGGCGGTAGCGTTGAGGTTCACGTCCGCATAGGGGATGTTATGTCTCCCCTAATTCCGGATTGCGGTGCGGACATCGTCTTGGCCCTCGAGCCATCTGAAGCTCTGAGGTATGCAAGATACCTGAAAGAAGATTCAAAGGTCTTTCTGAACTCGAGAAAGATAGTTCCCCCCTCGGTAACCGTAGGGCTGGCAACTTATCCGTCAATCGAGGAAATTGCTGAAAACCTGAAGAGGATCACCAAAAATGTTTACCTGATAAATGCCTCGGAAATTGCGGAGAGGGCGGGAGATGTACTGACTACCAACGTCGTAATCGTCGGAGTTATGCTTTCAATGCTGAAGTTGCCGTTTGGCGTCGAGCAAGTTGAAGAGGTTATAAGGGAAACAATGGGAAAAGTTGAACTAAACCTGAGGGCCCTAAGGATGGGCTACAACTTCAGATCAAACCAGCCCTCTGCAGAATAAGCAGATCTTCGGTGTCGATCTTTTCTCCCCTCTTGAACATCTCGTAGATCTCTTTCGCCTTCTTTATTAGCTCCTCCTTTTCGATTTGCTCTTTCGTCTTGTACTGCTTCGACTTGAGAGCCTTTATTACCTTCTCCAGATCCTTGATGTCCTTTCTCCTCCTGACAGCTTCAGCATGGCATCTATCTGCTTCCTTTTTGCTTTCCGAGAATTTTGCATGCATTTCATCCGCAAGCTTTCTCTTTTCGTCCAGCTCTTTCACGGTCTTCATCAGCTCCTCGTGATACTTATCGGCCTCTTCGCCGAAGGCTTTCATCTCATTCGAAATTTCCCTGACCTTGTCCTTTAGTTCTCTGATCCGGGCTATTAACCTCTTAAACTCCTCATGCTGTTCAAGCTGCGCCTTTCTTTCTTCAAGCTCTCTCTTCAGCTTGGAAATCCTCTCAACTATTGCTCTCTCCTTTTCTATACTCATCACAGTTGTCTGCTGCTTGAATTCCAGTTTTCTTATCTCTTTCTCGATTTCTCCAAGCGGCCTACCGCCTTGATCGATCTTCTTTCTTAACCTGTCGACTTCCTTGTAGAGCTTGTCTATTTCCTCATAGAGTTCGTTTTTCTTAGCCTTTAGCTCCTTTGTCTTGCTGTTAAGCTCATCTCTCTTCGCTCTAAGTTCCTTGACTTTTTCAACCATCTCCTTTACTTCCTTGTTCAGCTCGTCTCTCTTTTTTGCGCATTCCTTCGCTAACTGATTTAATTCATCCCTCCTTTTTGTGAACTCCTGCAATTCCTTTTCCAGCTCTGCCTTTCTCTCTTCAAGTTTCTCCAACATCATGCTCTCACAACAGCCCATTTATTTTGGTGTTGTGCAGAGATGTTTTCATCTGGATTTAAATTTTTCTCTATGGAATCGCTACCGGGCGATGATCAAGCTCTTCCAGCCTGCAGTCTTCGGGCGATTTATCATTCCTCAACCTCAGAAAAACTGGGGCCCTGAGTTTCAGATCTGAAGTTAGCTCTAGGAATTCGACCTCGCAGACGTACTCGGGTCTGCACCAGTGTACGGTTCTCTGGGCTTCGATCGGAAAGTACGGTTCCTTTATCTCAATTTCCTTCAGCTTCTTTGAGAACCAGCGCAGAAATTCGGAATCGAATCCTGTACCAACCTGCCCAACGTGCACGAAACCGTTTCCGGATTTCAGCGCCAGAATAAGGGATCCAAATGTTTCGCTCCTTTCCCCTTCACCTTCCAGCCAGCCAACGATTATGAAATCCCCTGTATTTCTCTTTTTGATCTTAATCCAGAAATCCGATCTCTTTCCTGGAATGTAGGGGCTGTTCTTCTTTTTTCCCACGATTCCCTCTATTCCGGCTCTGCAGACTCTCTCGTAGAGCTCCTCTCCTTTCCCCTCAATGTAGTCCACAAGGGCTATTCTCTTCGTTTCCGAGCCGACTCCATCAAGTATCTTCTTTCTCTCTTCTAGGGTTTTTTTGAAAAGCCAGCCATTTGTCTCGGTGTAAAGAACGTCGAAAACAAAATAGTTTGCGGGAGTTCTTTTAGCCAGAATGGAGGCCTTGAACCTGCTCTCAACATGGTCCCTCTGCTGGAGCAGGTAGAAGGATGGTTTGTTGCCTTCAAAGACGACTATCTCTCCGTCAAGTACGGCATTCTCGGAAACAAAATCCAGAAGTTCCAGTTCGGGGTATCTGTGTGAGATCTCCATCAACCTCCTGTTCTGGATCCTTATCCTTTCGTTGTCCAGATCCACAAAGGCTATGGCCCTCGTTCCATCCCATTTTATCTCAAAAAGATAATCTTGACTGCTGAACGGCTTTCCGCGAACTCCCAGCATCGGTTTTATTCTCTCCTCAAACCAGCTCATTTGACGGCCTCAAGGCTGGCTTTAAGTGCATCCATTAGCGATCTTGCGGTAGGAATTTCTTCTGTTACGACAACTTCCCTTCCTGCCAGTTTTGCTTCTATCAGCCTCATGAGAGCTTCTTTGTATTCATTTCTGAACTCTTCAAGCTTTAGAGGCTTTTTCATTGCGAGAACGAGTTTTATTGCGAGTTCAAGTTCTTCTTTGCTTATGTCTGCCTTTAAATCCCATCCAGCTATCTCCTTCGGACTGCGGACTTCATCGATGTAATGCAGATTTGCCAGTAGAATTCCGCCGTCAAACTCCTTTAAAGCCACAAGCCCTTCCCTTCCTCTGGTTGCGATTTTCCCGATGCCCATCAGCTTTGTCTCTCTCATAGCCTCTTTTAGCAGGTAGTAAGCCTTCTCTGAACCCTTATCGGGGACCAGATAGTAGAACTGGCTGTAGTAGATTAGCCCGAGCTCAGATGGTTCGAAGAATTGCTTTATGTCGATGCTCTTGGCACTCTTAAGAGGAATTTTTTCCAGATCCTCATCCGTTAGGATCACGTATTCGTTTTTGGAGATCTCGTAGCTCCTCGTTATCTCCTCATCCTTAACTTCTTCTCCGCACTTCTCACAGAACTTTCTGTACCTTATCCTCCCTCCATCCTTTGAATGAAGAAGGGTGAATTTTATCTCCTTGGGAACAGCGGTATTGTAGGCCTTTACAGGGATTGAAACCAATCCAAAGCTTATCGAACCCTTCCAGCTGGCTCTCATAAAGAAATGTCATTATGAAGATAAATATATCTCTCCATCCATCTCGCAAAATAATTTATAGAATAGCGGTTAAAAAATTGTGTTCCACAAAGATTAAATCTTTTAACAATTTAGGGAATTCGTGGAAAAGCTAACGACTCTGCTTGAGAGGGGCGAAGGTGAGAATGTTGAGTTCAAGGAGTACCTAAGCTCCATTCACCTCAGGGAGAATCGCTTCAGACAGCTGGCCTGCCAGATGAACCACAGGGTTATAATGGGAAGGGGAAAGGCCTACTACGTTATCGGTGTTTCCGATTCTGGAGTTGTAAAGGGAATAGATGAGGGGAAATTCAACGAAACGGTAGAAGTTCTGAGAAAGATTGCGAATGAGATCGAAGCGGAAATCGGTGCTGTTGAAAAATACCGTGTTAACGGTGGCCATGTTGGAATAGTCGAAATAGTGAAATCGAATGCAAAGGAGCACATTCTCATAGGCACAGCTGGACACGTTGACCACGGAAAGTCCACTCTTGTTGGTTCTCTGATTACGGGGATTCCCGATGATGGCGACGGAGCAACCAGGATCTTTCTGGACGTCCTGAAGCACGAAATAGAGCGCGGACTAAGTGCGGATCTGAGCTTTGCTGTTTTGGGTTTCAGGGAAGGTAAAATTCTGAGGCTGAAGAACCCGATGAGCAAAGAGGAAAAGGCAAGAATTGTTGAAAGGGCAGATAAGCTTGTTAGCTTCGTCGACACGGTCGGGCATGAACCCTGGCTCAGAACCACAATTCGCGGCCTTCTCGGGCAGAAAATAGACTACGGATTGCTCGTGGTCGCTGCAAATGACGGGGTCATGAGGACGACAAAGGAGCACCTCGGAATACTCCTGGCCATGGAGCTTCCCGTGATCGTTGCGATTACGAAGGTTGATATGGTCGGGGAGGAGAGAGTCAGGGAAGTCATCTCCCAGGTCTCTAACCTGCTGAGATCCGTCGGAAGAATCCCGTATCTGGTAAGGGATGGCAAGGATGTGGCAAAGGCATCGAACTTAATTTCGGAGAACAGGTATTTGGTTCCGGTAATCGAGACTTCTGCGGTTACGCTTGAAGGCTACGATCTCCTCGAAGAGCTGCTTTACAGGCTGCCCAAGCGATACACGGCAGAAAAGGACTTTCTCATGTACATCGACAAGGTTTACAGAGTCACGGGTGTTGGTGTTGTCGTAAGCGGTTGCGTTAAGTCGGGGGAGCTCAGAGAGGGCGATGACGTGTTCATAGGTCCCTTTGATGACGGCAGTTTCAGGCAGGTAAAGGTGGCGAGCATAGAGATGCATCACTACAGGATAAGCAAGACGAAGTGCGGCGACATCGTGGGAATCGCTGTTAAGGGAGTGAAGTTCGAGGAGATCCGGAGGGGTATGGTTCTGAGCAGGAGGCTTCCGAGGGCCGTGAGGGAGTTCGAAGCCGACGTTTACGTCTTCACGCACCCCACCCTCATAAAGCCAGGATACGAACCCGTGCTGCACTCGGAGACAATAGCCGAGACTGTAACCTTTAAATCGATCGAGAAGGGTTACCTGAAGGCTGGGGACAGGGACAGGGTCCGTATACGCTTCAAATATCATCCGCAGTGTATTTTCGAAGGGCAGAAGTTTATCTTCAGGGAGAGCAGGAGCAAGGGAATGGGAGAGGTTATTCGGGTGATTGGGTAGAGATATGTTTTTATAATTAAAGGTAAACCAATTCGCATGGAAGAAAACATCACCAGAATCGGTGTAAGTCTCCCAAAAAACCTTTTAGATGAGTTTGACCGTATAATAAAAAATCGTGGTTACTCCTCAAGGAGCGAGGCAATAAGGGATGCAATCCGTGGTTATATCGCGGATTACAAGTGGCTTGAAAGCGAAAAGGGCGACGTCATCGGTGTGCTCGTTGTTGTTTATGACCACCACGTGAGGGGGGTTAGCGATGCCATCATATCGCTACAGCATCAATTTGCGAACATAATCACCTCAAACATGCACGTGCATCTCAGCGAAGAGCAGTGTCTGGAGATAATAGTCGTAAAGGGCAACATGGAGGATATAAAGAAGCTTGTGGACAGAATTTCCGCAACAAGGGGAGTTCTCAACCACAAGATGATAACGGCGCAGAAGGAAATTCAGTGAGCTGCTCCACGACTGAAGTCGGGAGCTTCCGGCATCCCAGAGCTAAGGCTCTGGGTTTTCTGGGCACCCATTTTTATAAACGAGTGCGTCGACTACCACGTGCGCAACCCCTGGGGCGTAGTTTTTGACCTTTCGGAATTCCACTATTTTGCATTCTCTTCCAAGCTTTCTGCAGACCCTCTGAACTCGGAGTACAGGCCTTTCAAGCACTTTAATGGGGGTCGATTCGTGATAGTGCACGAATCCCCTTCTATCTATAGCTCTTATGGCTGTTTCAAGGAAATCCTGGCAGAATATGTGCCCCATAATTACCCTGTCAGCAACACCCTCGGGAGTTACGAACATCGAGTCTCCGAGCACTGGCAGAACGTTTCTAAGCTTGTTCAAACGAATGTTTTCCAGCAAATAGCCGTAGGCTTCGGGATTGAGCTCGATTGCGTATACCTTTTCAGCCCTCTTTGCGGCGGGAATCGTAAAGTATCCTATTCCTGCAAACATGTCCACGACAACCTCTCCTTCCGTCTTTTCCGAAATTCTTTGCCTTTCATGCTGGTTTCCCAGGCTGAACATGACCTTGGTAACGTCAAGCTTGAACATGCAGCCGTTTTCGACATGTATGGTTTCGCTCCCGTTTCCGGCAAGAAGTTCGAGCTTTGGCCTCCTAATCATCCCTTCTCTGCCCAGATCCCTCCAGACGGATTTAATTCTCGGATTCGAGGCCATGATTGAATTCGCTATTTCTTTTGCGTATTCTTCAACCTCCTCCCTGAGTTTCACAATCGCGATGTCCCCGATAATCTTGTAGCTGGTCGGCAAAAAATTTCTAACGCTCGCTGGGACTTTTTCGGATACCAATTCCAGAAACTTCCTCCTTGGATTTTCCACAGGAATTTCCTGATCCACTATCTCGAAACCTCTGAAATTCTGCTCAAAACCATCCAATATCGGAATCTCGACATATTCTCCGTCCGTTTTGATTAGCCTGCGCCTGTCCTTGGCTCCGATTCTCTCCGCAAGTCTTCTAACTTCTTCCGCATTCTCTTTTCTGACCCTGACCGCCTTCATAGATCAACGGGGAAGGCGTATGTTCGGTTTCTGTATTCGAAGACAAAAACTTCCTTTCCAACTTCAGCTCCGAAGGGCCTCTGAACGATGACAACGTTCCCGTTCTCGGTCATAACCTCTGCAGAGCTTTCGTCAAGGTTTGTTATAATCCCCCAGCCGAGAGAATTCCTTCGGACTGCGACTGAAGTTTCAAAAATGTTTGCATGTTTACCCGTAAAAATGTCAATCCCCTTGCCAAGTCTGGCGTTTTTAACAACGTAAAGCGTCTCGTTTTTGACAACAACATCCATGTCCTCGTATTCGGGCAATTTGATGAGAAAAGTAAAGCGATACCTGTCCCTTCCGTCAACTCTCGTGTGCAGCTTTCTCGTTTCGAAAACTCTTCCCCCAAACTCCTCTGAAATTCTCTTCGAAATCTTCTCTCCAAGTTTCCTGCTTCCCAGATAAAAGTCTATACCGTTTTTAACAATCTCAAACTTCGACAGAAATTCTTTTTCACCTTCGCTTTCAGAGATGGTTTTTCTTACAATTTCCTTGGCTATCTCTAGCTCCTTTTCTCTAAGCTCCCTTCCAACAGCCCTGATCTGAACTATTGACTCGTAATATCCGCCGCTTTCCATCGAACACCTGGGACAGGAGATTCTGCGAACCCTGTAGTTTAACGGCACCGTGACCTCCACGGGATCCCCATTCAGAACCCCTCTCAAAACTGCTGCCTTTTCCATGATGATTATTTCGTGAACGTCGAAATTGGGTTCAACCCGAAGTTTCTCGGAGACCATTCTCTGAATGGCCTCGCTAAAATCAATTTTAGTCCAGCTTTTTCCAATTTTAACGGAATTGCATTTGCTGCAAAATTCCAGATTAAAATTTTCAATAAAGGCTACCTTTTTCCTTTCGGCGAGGCATTCCCCACATATCCTGTATTCTCCTTCCTTTCCGCAGATTACGCATTTCACAATTATCCTATGCAGTGTAGATTAATAAAATGTTCTTGGAAGAGAGGTTTTTTGGAATCAACAGTTATAAAAATGGGTGCCCAGAAAACCCGGAGCTTTAGCTCTAGGATGAACGGGCAAAGCTTAAATAGTTCTGCGTTGAAAAAGCCTTGGGGATGTTCCTTGCAGAGGGAAGCCCAGATATGCGTTGTAGGCAAGGTCTTCAGGCCGAATAAATCAAAAGTCCTGGCTTTGAATAAAACGCTCAGAGAGTATTTTAAACTCGTTAAATGGTATCTGGGCTACAATTCCACATCGAAGAAGTTTTTGCATGAAAAATGCTATGAAGACGCAAAAAGGCTGTTTAATCTCAACACAGCTTTAATCCAGACAGCCAGAGATAAGGCTGTCGAGATCCTGAAGAGCTTTGAGGAGAACAGAAAAGAAGGCAGCGTTTTAAAGCTTAAAAGGATTTCCATCCGCTTCGACAGGAGATGCTACAGTTTTTCAAAAACAAACAACGCTCTAACGCCGTACTGGCTTACACTGAGCCTTAACAGAGAGGAGAGAATAAGCCTGCCAATAGTCTTCGGTGAAAGGCAAAGGCAGAGGATAGAGGAAGCGCTCAGAGGAGAATGGCAATTCGCAGCCGTTGAGATGGTTAAACGCGATGGGGAATGGTACGCACACTTCATCCTGAAGAAGACTGTCGAAGTTCCCGATGAGCCTGAAACAGTCATAGCGATAGACAGGGGAGAAAGGAATTTAGCAGTCGCAGTTGCGATTTCAAAGGAAAATCCAAGCAAGCCGATGAAAGGCAACTTCTGGAAAGGCGCAGAGGTAAAGAGGACAAGGGGGAAGTACGCGCATGTAAGGAGGAAAATGCAGAGGAAGAAGCTTATGAAGGATGTTAAGAGGCTGAAGGATAAAGAAAAGAGGATTGTCGAGCAGCAGCTTCACGCAACGGCGAATGAAGTAATAGCCTACGCTAAGCAGTTCCCCAAGCCTGTAATCGTGATGGAAGATCTCACCGGAATAAGGGATAACTTTGACAGATCCAAAGAGCTTAACAAAAGATTTCACTCTCTGCCCTTCAGAAAGCTGCAGGAAATTGTTGAGTACAAGGCCCTGCTTGAGGGAATAGAGGTCAGGTATTTGACGAAAGAAGAGACTAGAAACACTTCAAGAACCTGCCACAGATGCGGGCATGTTGCCCAAGTCAAAGGAAGGGAGTTCAGATGTCCGAAATGCGGGCTGATCTACAATAGGGACTTGAACGCATGCATAAATATAGCCCATGCCTTAACGAGAGGCATGGGATGGGGGAGCTGTGAGCCCCCCGAACCGGCAGATGAGGGGAAGGGCGTAAAGCATCCCTTAACGCCGGAAGCTCCCGGCTTTAGCCGTGGAGTAGCTCACATAAATACTGAGGCTTTACTTTCCTTAGGTGGTTTTGGATGATGACGGGTAAGGAGTATATCGAAAGTCTGAGAAAATACAGGCCGAAAATTTACTTCATGGGAAGAAGAATAGAGAGTGTCGCCGACGACCCCATCACGGCTCCGCACGTAAACGCTGCGGCCATGACCTACGAGCTCGCTCATGACCCGAGGTATGAGGATGTTATGACCGCAGTTTCCCATCTCACTGGCGAGAGGATAAACAGGTTCAATCACATTCATCAGAGCACCGAGGACCTTGTCAAGAAGGTTCGGATGATCAGGGTTCTGGGACAGAAAACGGGAAGCTGTTTCCAGCGATGCGTCGGCTGCGATGCGATGAATGCGATCTACATCACCAGCTACAACATCGACAGAAAGTACGGAACAGAGTATCACGAAAGAGTCAGGCAGTACATAAAATACGTTCAGAAGAACGATCTGATGCCTGCAGGAGCAATGACGGATGTAAAGGGGGACAGGAGCAAGCGTCCAAGCCAGCAGGCCGATAAGGATCTGTACGTCAGGATTGTCGAAAAAAGGGAGGACGGAATAGTTGTTAGGGGCGCAAAGGCGCACATAACCGGAGCTGTGAACTCACACGAGATAATCGTAATGCCCACAAGGGCACTTGAGGCGGACGATAAGGACTACGCGGTCTCATTTGCCGTGCCCGTTGATGCGGAAGGTGTTAAGATGATCTTTGGAAGGCAAACGAACGACCTAAGAAGGCTTGACGGGGACATGGACTGCGGAAATGCAAAGTATGCAACGGTGGGAGGTGAGGCCCTAGTAATCTTTGATGACGTCTTCGTTCCTTGGGAAAGGGTTTTCATGTGCGGAGAATACGACTTTGCCGGAGAGCTCGTGGAGGTGTTCGCAACCTTCCACAGGCAGAACTACGGTGCCTGCAAGGTGGGGGTTGCGGACGTGCTGATAGGTGCAACGGCTAACGTTGCTGAGATGCAGGGAATTGCAAGAGCCTCGCACGTGGTTGACAAGATAACGGAGATGATTCACCTCGCAGAAACCTGCTGGTGCTGCACGCTTGCCTGTTCCTACGAGGGGTTCAGAACACCTTCAGGAGCCTACATGCCCAACCAGCTGCTTGCAAATGTGACGAAACTCAACATAACCAGATTTCCGTACGAATGGTCGAGGATCGCCCAGGACATAACCGGCGGTATTGTCATCACGCTTCCGTCGGAGAAGGACTACAGAAACCCCGAGACGAGGGATCTCATCGAGAAGTACCTAAAGGGGGTTGCTGAAACTCCAACTGAGCAGAGAATGCGCATGATAAGGCTGGTTGAAAACCTCTCTATTGGAGCCGAACTTCCGGAGTCCATGCACGGTGCGGGTTCCCCGCAGGCGCAGAAAATTATGATCGCAAGGAGAAGCAACCTGGAAATGAAGAAGGAGATGGCTCGGATAATTGCCGGGATAAAGGAGGATGAGCACTTCAGAAAGATCAGGGGAGTTACGGAGAGGGAGTTCTTTTCAAAGCTAAAATGAGGATTGCTGTGAAGTACTGCGGAGGTTGCAATCCAAGCTACAGGAGGGAGGAAATTGAGGAGGTTCTCAGAAAGTACTTCCAAGTCTCCTATGCGGACAGCGCAGATTTGATCGTATGCATCAGCGGGTGCAAGAAGGGCTGTGCCGCGGAAAGGGCAAGAGGAGAATTTCTTCACTTCGATGAGAAGATCAAGGAAGAGGAAATCGTGAGAAAGGTCAAGGAGAAGCTTCTGCTTAAATAGAAGGGTTAGAGCTCTGCTTCGAAGTCCTCAACTGTGTACGGGAAGTCCTCTCCTTTCGCCTTTTTCATTTCTCTCGCAATCAGCCAGTAAATCAGGGCTAAGGCTTTTCTGCCTTTGTTGTTTGTCGGAATTACAAGATCTACGTCGGCGGTGCTGTTGTTTGTATCGCAAAGGGCAATCACTGGGATGCCTATCTTTGTTGCCTCTGCTATAGCCTGCTTGTCTATCGCCGGATCGTTTACGAATACTATTTCCGGTTCCGTGTACTCTTTTATGTTTGGATTCGTCAGCGTACCCGGGACAAATCTGTCGATTATGTACTTGGCTCCTATTACTTCTGCAAGCTTTTTCACGGGTTTATGCGCGTACTGCCTCGCAGCGACAAGGAGAATCTTTGATGGGTCATATCTGAGAAGGAGCTTTACGCATGCCCTTATCCTTTCGTCGAGCTTTTTTATGTCCAGAATATAAAGTCCGTCCTGCCTTACCTTGAATATGAATTCCCTCATCTCCCCTGTCTTAACCTGGGTTCCGATATGCACGCCCGCAGCGAGGTATTCCTCTGGCGGGATCAGATACTCATATCCTGCCGTTTCCATCATATTCTCACCATCCTGGCCTTCAGCAACTCTTCTATCCTGAGGATTTCATTCAGCTTTGAAATTCTCTCTCCCCCCACGACACCCGTCTTTATTAACTTTGCGTTAAAAGCGACGGCCAAATGGGAAAGATAGTTATCCTCCGTTTCCCCGCTTCTGTGGCTTACCACAATGCTGTAGCCATTTTCTTTGGCAAGCTTAACGGCCTTGAATGTATCTGTTAGGGTTCCGACTTGATTGGGCTTCACGAGAAGGGTATTCCCAGCTTTCAACTCTATTCCTCTTCTCAGTCTGTTTACGTTCGTCACAAAAATGTCGTCCCCGCATACCATGCACTTGACAGCCCCTGTTAGCTCTGCAAAGCTCTCGAAATCACTCTCGTGGAACGGGTCCTCGACAAAGAGAAGGTCGTATTCTTTGACCAGTTTGGCAACGTAGTCAACCTGTTCCTCTCGGCTTAGTTTTTTGTCGCTGTAAACGTATTTGTTTCCATCCCAAAGCTCGCTTGCGGCAAAATCTATGCCCATCCTAACCTCGACACCCGTTTCCTTCTCAACTTTCTCGATTGCCCTTCTGAGAATCTCAAAGGCCATTTCGTCGCTGATCTGCGCAGCCCAGGCCCCCTCATCACCCTTGGCGCAAAATATCTTCCTTGACCTCAGCTCCTCTCTAACCTGCCTGTGAACTTCCGAGTTCGTTCTCTGCGCCTCAAGAAAGTTCTTTGCTCCCACAGGGATAACCAGAAATTCTTGGATATTTGTTGAACCCTCTGCATGCTTTCCGCCGCCGATCACGTTTCCGAGGGGGAATGGAAGTTCTCTTACAAATGCACCGCCTAAGTAGACGCAGAGCGGAAGTCCAAGAATTTCTGAGGCACATTTCGCGGCCGCAATGCTCGCTGAAACGGCAAAATTTCCCCCGATGTTGGAGAAGTTATCAGTACCGTCCAGAGCTCTCAGGGCATTGTCAACCTCTTCCTGATCAAAAACGCTTATTCCAATAAGGGCCTTCGAAACTTTTTCCTCAATCTCTTTGTATTTTCTGGGGCTTACAACAACAGCCTCTTCGCTTCCAGTAGAGGCCCCGCTCGGAGCAGAAGCCCTCCCGATAAACCCCTCGCTCTCTATTTCACATTCAACAGTTTCACGACCTCTGCTGTCAAATACGATCCTGTAACGGACATCCTCGATAACCACCGAATCACCTCAGAACATATCATGCCTTTCGAGCCAGACAAATCTGTTGGACCTTCTCTTTACGGTTATCGGAATCACGCCTTTCTCAAACTCTTCAATTGCAATCTCAATTGGATCAATCTTGTCAGTATCGATGAGAATAGGGGCACCCATTGCTATCTGCAGAGCCCTCGCCCCTATTATTCGGGCTTTTTCAAATCTCGTGTATTTAAACGGGAAATTCTCTTTAATGCCGATCACCTCTCACATGGGGCCGCCGAGATTTGAACTCGGGTCACGGCGTCCCGAACGCCGAAGGATATACCAGGCTACCCCACGGCCCCGCGGAATTTCGCAATTTCACCGATTACGGACTTGTGGGTTATGAACATTCTTCTGCAACAGTATCTCTCAACCCCCAGCTCATCCAGAGCCTCTTTCGGAGATTTCCCTGCCTTCAAAAGTTCGAGATATTTCTCATAGAGGTGCCCAATCACAGCCCCGCATGAAAAACATCTGATGGGGAAGTCGCTGGCTTTTTCTAACCTAAAAGACAGAAGGATCACCTGTATGAGGTCTGCCTCCTCTTTCTTGCCCCTCTTCCACCCTGAAGCTTCGGAAGCTTTCTTCTGACGTCGTTTACCAGTAGCGTTCGATCGTATTGGAGGAATAACTTTCTTAGCTCCTCGTCCCCGCTGAACTCCACAAGTGCCCTCGCAATGGCCGTTCTCGCCGCTTCGGCCTGGCTTACAATACCGCCGCCCGATATCTTGACGTCTATGTCCACATTTTTGACTATATCCCCGGCCATCTTCAGGGGTTCCATCATGATCTTTCTGAGCAGTTCCTGGGGAAAGATTTCAATCGGAATCTTGTTAATCCTGACCCTCCCTACACCTTCCCTGGCTACAGCCCTCGCCACCGCAGTCTTTCTCTTGCCGCTCGTAACCACTACCTTCACTTAGCCCACCCCAGATATCTGCTGACCTCTTCTAGGAGTACGAACTTCTCTGTTTTTGAAACTTTCTCAAACATCGCGTTTTCCACCTTCTCGAAGCTTCTACCTTTGAGCTCTTCCGGTACGCCTATGAATACCCTGAGCCTTCTGTAAGCTTCTCTCCCCCTTCTGCTGCTCCAGGGAAGCATTCCCCTTACAGTTCTCTTGAAGATCTTTTCAGGATGTTTGGGGAAATACGGGCCCTTTTCCTTGCTACCCCTGTCGTACTTCGCCTTGTACCTTTCAAAAACCGCGCTTTCGTTTCCGGTGATCACGGCTTTTTCGGCGTTAACAACAACAATTCTTTCGCCATTCAGCAGCCTTTTCGCGATTATACTGGAAAGCCTTCCCAGAATGTGTCCGGAAGCGTCGATGACGGCGTAATCCCCGCCAAGAGTCTCAAGCACCCTCTTCACGTTCATATTATCACCCTAAATAAGGATTCTAACCCCTTTTCCTGAAGGATTTATCTTCAAAAGGTCTTCAATGCTCATGCATTCTCCGCCGGCCTCCTTTATTTTCGCCTTCGCTGCAGCGGAAAAGCCGAATGCTGCTACCTTGACGGGCCTTCTGATCTCACCGCCAAGGACCTTTCCCGGTACAACGATGTATTCGCCTTCATTTGCAAATTTCTCTATTTTATCCAGTCCAACCTCTGGCCACCTTTTGGTTGGCGATGCCAGTTTCTCTGCCACGTACTTCCAGATATCTACCTTATTTTTAGCGCTTTCATTAAGCAGTAAGTCTATAAGATTTATCAGCTTTGGATTTGTTTTCCTCTTCTGCAATTCTCTAATCCTTCCCATAACTTGCACCTCAGGGTAATATCGCCGTTACCATACTGAATTTAAATTTTTGCTTATTTGAGTAATTTTAAATACAAAGAGGGGAAGGATGTTCGTGGAAGATTTCGAGATTGAGTTGCTGAGAATACTTGAGGATGATGCAAGGGTCAGCTACGACGAACTCTCCGAGAGATTGGGTGTTGACATTGAAACTGTAAAAAAGACCATAAAAAAGCTCGAGGAGAGCGGGGTAATACTGAAGTACAAGACAATAGTTAACTGGGAAAAAATAGAGGAGGATTACGTCTACGCGATCATAAACCTGAAGGTATCGCTTTCAAGGGAGAAAGGATACGACGACATAGCAAAAAGAATAGCGAAGTTTCCGGAAGTCCATGCAGTGCGACTCGTAAGCGGCGAGGCCGACTTTCAGGTCGTGATAAAGGGAAGGAGCCTGAAAGACGTGGCCTTTTTTGTCGCTGAAAAGATTTCAACGATCCCCGAGGTCAGAGATACGATTACGCACTTCGTCCTGAGGACCTACAAGGAAGAAGGGGTGACCCTTTTTGCAGACGAGGAAGACAGAAGACTTGCGTTCGTCCCGTAGGGTTGCCAGAAAGGTTGAAGAACTCAGACCCTCGGGCATAAGAAAATTTTTTGATCTGGTAATAGGAAGAGACGACGTTATAAGCCTCGGAGTTGGCGAGCCCGATTTTCCCGTTCCTTGGAGAATCAGAGAAGAGATGATATACTCACTTGAGAAGGGCTACACATCCTATACTTCAAATTCTGGACTAATGGAGCTCAGAGAGGGCATAGCCGATTACTACCGCAGATTTTCTCTGGAAACTTCGCCAAACAGTATCGTAGTCACGACCGGAGCAAGTGAGGCAATTGATCTTGCGATAAGGGCAATAACAGATCCAGGAGACCGCGTTCTGCTCCCAGAACCGTGCTACGTCAGCTACAGACCTCTGGTGAACCTGTGCGGAGGCGAGATAATATCAATCCCAACGGTTCCGGACTTCAAGCTCACGGACGAGGCAATAAAAAGGTATGCAGATGAGAAAACAAAGGCCATAATTCTGAATTACCCAGCAAACCCGACAGGAGTCAGTTACACTAAAAAAGAACTGGAGGATCTGGCAGATGCAATAATAGAGCACGATCTTCTGGTGATTTCCGACGAGATATACGCAGAACTCACATACGACTTCAAACACGTTGCCATAGGCTCGCTGAACGGTATGGAGGACAGGGTAATAACGATAAACGGATTTTCAAAGGCCTTCTCAATGACGGGTTTAAGGGTCGGTTATATCATAGCTCCAGAAGATATTCTCAGCGGGATTCTGAAGATACACCAGTACTGCATGCTCTGTGCCCCGATTACCGCCCAGATAGGTGCGATAGAGGCTCTGAAGTGCCTCGAAGAGGTGGAAAAGGCAAAGGCGGAGTATCTTAGAAGGAGAAACTTTGTTTTCAAGAGGATTAGCGAATTTCTTGAAATTAAAAAGCCTGAAGGTACTTTTTACGCGTTTCCAAGTATCTCTTCGACAGGAATGGGGAGTGAAGAGTTTGCCGAGAAGCTTTTATTCGGTAAAAAGGTTGCGGTCGTTCCGGGTAATGCCTTTGGCGAGTGTGGAGAGGGCTATGTGAGACTTGCGTATGCGGTCAAGTTTGAAAAGCTTAAGGAGGCCCTAGATAGAATGGAGGAGTTTGTAAATGCCAAAGGTTAAGCTTTTTGCCAAATTCAGGGAAATCGCAGGAGCAAGCGAGGTTGATGTTGAGGGTAAGAATTTGAGAGAGGTTCTTGAAAGCCTGTGCAATAAGTTTCCCAAGCTGAGGGAAACCTTTTTCGAGGGAGAAAGGCTCAGGGACTTTGTTCAGATCATGGTTAACGGAAAAAATGCGAGGGGCAACCTAGACTTTCAGGTATCCGAGGGAGATCTGGTGGCGATATTTCCCCCTGTGAGCGGAGGTTGAAGAATTTTAGCATAGATCTACTCCATGTAGCATCCAAAAGTCTTTATGAGTCGATCCCTATCGGCCACAGTCACGTGATCGAATATCGTCCCCCTGCTTTCCCTCAGCCCTAGGACATCTATAAGCCCCCTGTATTTTCCCCCTGCCAGTCCATTTGCTATTACCGCAGCACCTTCTGCAGCTTGTTTGGCAACCTTCCCCAAATTTTGCAGTACTTCAATTCGGGACTCGAAATTCGTCAGATCGAATACAGATTCAAGTCTCCTTCGTATATCTTCAACGAAGAACGGCACTCTTGAAAATCTGCCGCTGAGATATATTGCATCGGGCCTCGTTGCGGGCAACATTGAGATTATTCCTTTAATCGCAGATTCGACCAGCAATTCGTAGCTCGCTGTTCCGGGTTTTATTATTTCCTCTATCGAAATTCTAAAAGGATCTGAGCCCGATAAATAGGCTGCACCACCCCTGAAAAGCAGCTCTTTCGAAAATTCCACTGTATTGGATATAGCGTACGCAAGCTCCCCATCGATGGAGCCCATACCCAAATATCCCGGAAAACCGGCGGTTCCCGCAACTGCATCAACTATTTTTCCTTCTTTGATTCCGATTGTCGAGGTATATGCAAACCCTATTTCTGACACCACAATATTAACCTCACTATAATCGATTCCGTTAACTTCGGCATGTCTGACCACTGAAAGCGCCGCAGAGTAAACTTTGTCAGAGGTGCCCATGTCTATTTTGTTGATCTTCCTATAGTTTGGCACGGTCGGTAGCTGGACAACGCCAGGCGTAAAGTATGTCTTATAGTTAAGTTCTGGGTCTTCCTTAATCAGCCTGAGCAGTTTCCTTAGACCGATTATTCTTAGCCCCCTCTTAACGTCGTTTTCTGTAATAAAGGTTGCAAGAGCTATTTCTTCAGCTGAAGCATCTCTTGCTAGCTTTAGTGGAATCCCATAACCGCTAGAAACGACAATAGCATCGACATGGTACCTTCTATCGATCTCTTTCAGCCGATCTACGACCAACTTAGGGTTTTTGACCATCTCTTCCCTTGGAATGGCCTCGTCGACAAAAACATCTCTCGTCTTGTCATCGAAACCGAATATATCGTAGCTCTTTGTACCGCTATCTGTTCCAACGGCTCTAACCAAGCTCCATCACCTCTAATCCGCTGTTCTCCCCTCTCGTCACGAATACGTCTCCTCCACCGCTCTTTCTCAAAAAGTTCCGTAGCTCCTCGGCTACCTTGTTGGCCCTATCTTCCGAATCCGTTATTCCGTAAAACGCAGGACCCCAGGATGACTGGCATGCGCTGTATGTGTATTTCAGCATCAATTCAACACCCTTTTCGACGACCAAATCACAGTACCTCCCGCCCTGGTATCCCTTCCAAACCAATCCCAGCCTTTTATTAAACTCCGTTATGGCTTCTCCAAACGAAACCAAGTCTTTTTCGATGAAGGACGGTATAATCTTCATTAAAACCAGTTTGGACAAGTAAGAGGCCTCTTCACTGCTCATGGATACCTCCTGCAGAATTCTGTCCTCTTTATCGATGCGCAGCTCCATAATCCTTTTCCGTGGCGCTTCAGGTACTGCAACCACAAATAGCCAGTCATCCGGTATTTCCCCTCTGAAGATCAGCGGAGGTACGTGCTTTTCCACAAAACCCTTCTTAAATCCTCCTTCCACAATGAAACCACCAGATTTGCATGAATAAAGTCCTAGGGCCGTAACTAGCCCCCTTCTGATAATTTTGGCAACATCCTCGATTTTCCACTTTAAGTCGTACAAACGTGCGAAACCCATTCCGATTGAGAGTCCCAGTGTTGTCACATACCCCAAACCAGTATATTCGGGAAAAAGCTCTCTAACAACGACCCTAATACCTTTGACACCGCAGTAATCCGCTATAATTCTGGCAAATCGTTCTGCAAACGAATCGTTGGTTTCAAACCTGCTGGACTCCTCAACATCGACAACAACCCTTGGATAACCAATTGTAAAGCCCACTGTGCCGTACAATCTGCCCAGATCACCATTAAGATCCATGTTGCCTGCATGCAAATGCGCCGGAGCAACCACTCTCACACCCCTCATAATATCCTGCAGCCAAACAGGAGTCTAAAGCTTTTTGTTTAAGTTTTGGTTAAACAGCAAAAGTATAGAAATTTCTCAGGAAATAATCCTGTCAAGCGCTTCCCTTATCCCTTCAATCCTGTTCCTCAGCCCCTCAAACTCCTGCTTCAATTTCTTAACCTCTTCGATCTTCTTTTTCAGTGCATCATTCTCCACCCTCAAACCTCCGATTTCCTCCTTCAGCTTCTTCACTTCCTCCAGATCTTTAAAGCTCAGAATTTCGTTTAGTCTCCCATTTTTCATAAGTTCATAAGTTTCCCTGACGATCTGTCCAGCCTTTGTTTCACCCTTCAGGTGCTTTCTAACCGTCTGTTCGGTTCTTCCAAGTTCCTCGGCGATTTCCGAAACGCTCATTCTTGCCTTTTCTCTGGCAATGGCTCCGGCTGCCACGGCCAGACTGTCCACCCAGGTTAGCCTTTCTGAAGAATTTCTTATCATTTCCAGGACTTCAGGTCGGAAAAGCGTTGCAAAAAGCAGATAGCTCTCAAGTTTGTGAATTTCCTCCCTGCTAACCGGACTAAAGGGTATTTCCTCCATACCATCACCTCAGCTTCAGGATCCTGTCGGGGTAAACAACAATTCCCTTTGAGGTTATTTCGAAAAGATGCCTTTTCATTGAATGGCTGGTGCCCCTCATCTTCCATATCACAATCGATCTCTTCAGCTCCCCCTCTATTTCATCCATATCGAGCCTTATTATGCCATCAACTCCATGCTCGACGCCGGGACCGCCAAAACCCCTTTCTCCAACGCTTATCTGGCTGACAAATATTGCGGTGCACCCCATTCCGGCCAGAAATCTTTTTAGCTGCAGTATTATGCTTCTGGCAATCGCAGGCTTGTTGATGTATAGCGTTGTGACCGAGTCGATGACGACCCTCTTCGCATTTAGATCCCTTATCGCGGTCTTGAGAACATCCATCAGCTCCCTGATATCGCCGAGATCCTGAACGATGTACTTTTCATATTCCCTTGACTTTCCGATTCCCGCCGTGAAGGCATCTATCAGGGCGAACTTCCCCTCCTCTTCAAAGACCTTGACATTCCAGCCAAAAGCTGCCATGTTTTGCCGGATCTGAACAGGATGCTCCTCAAGGGCCACATATATCCCCGGTTCACCGCCCTGCAACCCCGCCCAGAGGAACTGCTGTCCGAAGATTGTTTTTCCAGTTCCGGGCCCTCCGCTGAGGAGAACGACGTTTCTCTCCGGAATGCCGCCGTTTAGTATCTCGTCCATTCCGGGAATTCCCGTTTTAACCCTCATCAATAACTCTTAGGCCTCTTTTGATATTTCTATTTTTCCAATTCTAAATCACTCTCAAAAATCGGCTGAAGTTTGTGAAGGATATCTTTTTCTGCAATCCTGCATAGATCTCTTGAATGATCATTTACGGCAGACCCTACAGCGACTCCGAAATACTTTCAGTAATGCATCCCCTGCTGAGAGAGTGGTTTCTGTCTAATTTTTCCACCTTCACACCGCCTCAGAGGTTTGCAATCGTCGAATCGCATTTGGGGCGGAATATCCTGATCACATCCCCGACCGGAAGCGGAAAAACTCTCGCAGCCTTCATTTCCTCACTGAGCATGCTGCTCAATGAGGCCGAGATGGGAAAGCTCGGCGATGACGTCCGCGTCGTCTACGTTTCACCGCTGAAAGCGCTGAACAACGATATAAGGAAAAATCTTGAAGAGCCGCTGAGGGGAATTTACGAGCTTGCGGAGAAGAAGGGAATCGAGCTGCAGCAGATCAGAGTTGCGGTCAGGACCGGAGACACGGATGCTGCTGAGAGGCAGAAGCAGATGAAGAAACCCCCTCACATCCTGATAACAACTCCGGAAACGCTCGCAATCACCCTCTGCAGTCCAAAGTTTTCCAAAGCCCTTAGAAATGTCAGATTCCTTATAGTCGACGAGATCCATGCAATGGCAGAAAACAAGCGGGGAGTCCATCTTTCGCTTTCAATGGAGAGGTTGCAGAGGATCCAGCTGGGAAAAATGGTCAGAATAGGTCTTTCTGCGACAATAGCCCCGCTTGAAGAAGTTGCAAGATTCCTCGTTGGATACGAATACGGTGCAGAAAGGGACTGCGTTGTTGCGGATGTCAGCTACGAGAAAAAGACGGATATAAAGGTCATATCCCCACTCAGCGATTTCTTCAACCTCTCCGCCGAGGAAATCAATGAAAGGCTTTACGACACAATTGCGGAGCTCGTGAGGAATTCAAAGACGACGCTGATCTTTACCAACACCAGAAGCGCAACCGAGAGGGTGGTCTATCACCTCAAGAAAAGGCTCAAGGATGAGCCGATAAGAGCCCACCACAGCTCCCTTTCGAAGGAGGTGAGGCTTGAAGTCGAGAACGAGCTTAAGGAGGGGAAGCTGAAGTGCGTGGTTTCTTCAACAAGCCTAGAACTCGGAATAGATATAGGCTACATAGATCTCGTGATTCTCCTCGGTTCCCCCAAGAGCATCAACAGGGCTCTGCAGAGAATCGGGAGAAGCGGTCACAGACTTCACGAGATTTCGGTCGGCAGGATCATAGTTCTGGATCCCGACGATCTCGTTGAATGCACGGTTCTTGCCAAAGAGGCACTGGAGCGGAATCTGGACAGGATAAAGATTCCGGAGAACTGCCTCGACGTTCTCTGCCAGCATGTTGTCGGGATGGCAATAGAGAAGAAGTGGACGGTCGATGAAGCCCTAGCTCTGATCAGAAATGCATATCCCTACAGAAACTTGAGCAGGGAGGATTTCATATCCGTTCTCAGGTATCTCTCCGGTCAGTTCTCAGAACTTGAGAGAAAGAACGTTTATGCGAAGATCTGGTTCGATGAAAGGGAGGGCGTTTTCGGCAGAAGGGGAAGGATGGCCAGGCCGATATACTATCTGAACATCGGTACAATTCCCGACGAGGTTGCGATTGGCGTGATCACCAAGGAGGGGAAGATGGTCGGGAAGGTTGAGGAGGAGTTTGCGGAAAGGCTTGTTGCTGGAGACATCTTTGTTCTGGCAGGAAAAACCTTCAGGTATCTGAAATCGAAGGGCATGAACATCATCGTTGAAGAGGTCGAAGGAGAGAAGCCCACTGTGCCCAGCTGGTTCAGCGAACAGCTGCCGCTCAGCTACGATCTGGCCCTGAGGATTCAGAAGTTCAGGGGAGAAATGGAAAAAAGGCTCGATTCGGCGGTTGAGTGGCTCATGAAGAACTACAACCTTGACGAAAAATCCGCAAATGCCATTTACAGGTTTTTTGTTGAACAGAAACTGTTCAGCGAAATCCCAACGGACAGGAAGCTCGTGATTGAGAAGTTCGAAGGGGAAAAGAATTACTACTTCTTCCACACCCTGATCGGCAGAAGGGCAAACAGCGCAATTTCCAGGGTTTTTGCTTACAGGGTCGGGCTGATGAAGGACTGCAACGTTCAGATGGTCGTGAACGACAACGGATTCGCCCTAATCCTGCCGAGATACAAGTTTCTGAACGACACCGAAATAGAGTCCCTGTTCATAATTCCGAACTTTGAGGATCATCTGATCCGCTCACTCGACCACACGGAGCTCCTGAGAAGGCGCTTCAGGCACGTTGCCGTGAGGAGCTTCATGATACTGAGGAATTACCTTGGAAGGGAGAAGAGCGTTTGGAGGCAGCAGCTAAATGCAGATGCAATTCTAAGCTTTTTAAAACGCTACTATCCTGATTTTCCCGTGCTTAAGGAAACATACCGTGAGATCATGGAGGACTCGATGGACATCAGAAACGCTCTGGATTTCCTGTCAAGGGTTGGAAAGGAGATCGAGATCAGGATCGTGAGAACCCCCTATCCGAGCCCGTTTGCATTCAACCTCTTCGTGCTTGGAGAGGAGGACGTGGTCCTGATGGAGGACAGAAGGAAGGTGCTGAAGGAACTGCACGAAAAGGTAATGAGCGTGATAGGATGTGGAGGAAGCTCAGGCTCTACCTTGATTTCGTGAAGATAGAGCACACGCTATTTGCGCTTCCGATAGCCTACGCCGGGGCAATTCTGGCCGGAGAAATAACGCCGAGGGTTGCATTCCTTATATTAACGGCATTTACGGGTCTCAGGACTTTTGCAATGGCATGCAACAGAATAATAGACCGGGAAATAGATGCGAGAAATCCAAGGACGGCGAGGAGGCATTTGCCCGCGGGACTAATAACGCTGAAAGAGGCCTACGGAATAGCGCTTTTCGGGCTGCTGATATATTTCATTTCTGCATTCCTGATAAACAGAACCGCATTCCTGCTCTCTCCGATTCCCGCTGCCGTTTCCTACGTTTACCCGTATCTCAAGAGGTTCACATGCCTCTCGCATTACTTCCTCGGCCTGAGCGTGGCCTTTGCCCTGCTCGGGGGCTGGATTGCGGTGATGGACAGCATAATGATCCCCTGGAAGGTTATCCTGTTCGCGCTCGCCCTTCTCTTCTGGGAGGCCGGTTTTGACATGATTTACGCGCTGCAGGACGCCGAATTTGACAGAATGGAGGGGTTGCATTCTGTCGGAGGACACTTTGGCGTTGAATTCGCAAGAATGCTCTCAAGGCTGAACCACGCTGCATTCTTCATCCTTCTTGCAGTTGCCTTCTGGGGAGACCAGATAGTGATGCTCGCATATCCTTTTGTCGCAGCTATTCTATTCTCGGAGCATTACGTAATCCGGAAGGGACATGACGAGGGGAGGATACAGATGTCCTTCTTTTACCTGAATGCCCTTCTCAGCGCAGTCGTTTTCATTTCAATCTTCGCCCAATTTCTGCTGAATTCTGGAATTTTTTAGAAAATCGTGGTTGGAAAGGTCCTAGGACCGCTGGCACTCAAGCAAGAAATTCACTTTTCTGGACTAAAAAAGCTTTTATTAACTGCAGCCCTCTCTCACTAGGGGCCGTGGGGTAGCTTGGTATATCCTATCGGCTTGGGGTGCCGGTGACCCGAGTTCAAATCTCGGCGGCCCCATAGCCTGTTCTTAAAATTTGATGCCCGCGTAGATCGGAAATTCCAATCTCGCCTATTGTCTCTTCAATCTCTGCCGAATGCAGTTCAACCCTGTTCTGCGCTTGAGCACATTTTTAGCGGTTTAAGCCTTCACACTCTTAAAATCTTTATAATTCGCGGGACCTTTGCACTCTTCATGAAAGTTAGCTATCCCGAAAGGGTCGATTTCCCCGTATTTCCCAAACCCGAATACTGGTTCAAGTGGGAGCAGAGATACGTCTACGAAGATCTCGAGACAGGAGAGCTGGTGTTTCTGGACGGCTACGGGAAAATCCACCAGGGTTTGGGAGACTACGAGGCGCAGGTCTTTTTGAATTCAAGGAAGGAAGTCATTTCGGTGTTCTATCAGAAGCTCGTGCCCTACGACACCGGCTGGGCCCATGACAGGGAGGGCTGGAGATGGCTCTTGAAGGGCAACAAGAACATGATCTTTGACAGCGAGATAGTATCCTTTGACTACCCGCTGATACTCGGAAAGGAATGGATCAGCGAGGGAAGGGCAGGGGAAATGAGCCTGCAATCAAAAGGAGTCATAATAGCTTATATTTCGCCGAGAGGAAAAGTTAACGTCGCCAAGGGGCACGATTACAGGCTTCCCGTGAAGCCGCCAAAGCCTCTGGCAATGCTCGGTTTTCGGGAGCTGGATGAGATGCTGAAGATAGGCGAGGAAGAGGCAAGAACAAGCTGGAAGAACGTGAAGATTCCTGACGGGCCGAGAAAGGGAGAGAACGTGCAGGGATATTACGTGACAATGGTCGAGTACTCCGCGAACGGTTCAGCGATACTAAAGATGGAGATCTGGAAGGACGTGAGGGGCTGCGTACCGGTAATAGCCTACCACACGGAGGACAGGCCGAAGGTTCTGGTTGCCAGATGCTGGTGCCTTTAATTTTCTGAAAAGAAAATTGGAAAAATCAGAGCTCAACGTATGTCGCGTCGATGATCCCGTCGAGCTTGAGCATTTCTTTGAGCACTTCCTCGCTTGGCGGATCGTCGACCAGAAGGAGCATCAGCTGAACCCCTCCGGGTTTGTCGCCGCTCCTTCCGACGATCATTCCGGCGATGTTTATTCCGTTCTTTCCGAAAAGCGTCCCCACGCGTCCGATCACTCCCGGCTTGTCCTCGTGCAGCGATATTATGTAGTGCCCCTTCGGGATGAAGTTCACGTGGTAAACGTCGATCTTCAGCAGTCTGTACTCCTTCCCGAAGCATGTTCCTGCGAAGTACATCCTCTTTCCGTCGCTCTCCACCTCGGCCTCGAGAAGGCTCTCGTAGTTTTCAACCCTATCCACTGTGCTCGTCTCGACCTTTATTCCCCTTTCCTCTGCAATCTTCTTCGCCGAGATCAGATTTATCCCCGCTCCCAGCGTTTTTTCAAGGAGCCCCTTCAGCAGGGCTCTTACAACGAATTCCTTGTTCTTTTCAGCGATCTTTCCGGCAAATGTGAGCTTAACGGTCCTTATTACCCCTCCAATTCTTGCGCTTGCGATCTTGCCCATCTTTTCTGCAAGGAGCATGTACGGATATATGAACTCAAACTCCGCGGGTTCGATGGATGGCAGATTCACCGCATTCTTCACAGGCAGCCCCTTTGCCAGATTAACGATGTCCTCGGCCACGATGAGCCCGACGCTGAGCTGTGCCTCCTCAGTTGAGGCAGCCAGATGCGGCGTGGTTATCACGTTTTCGAAGCTGAATATCGGGCTGCTGAAATCGGGCGGTTCTTTTTCGTAAACGTCGAGCGCAACTCCTCCGATCTTACCGCTTTTAAGCCCCTCGACAAGGGCCTTTTCATCTATAAGCCCCCCTCTTGCGGTGTTTACAATCAAGACGCCCTTTTTCATCATCTCGATCTGCTCCCTCTTGATCAGCCCCACAGTCTCCTTGGTCTTGGGGACGTGAAGGGTTATTACGTCCGAATTCCTCAGCAGCGTTTCGAGGTCCACCAGCTTCGCTCCGATCTGCTGGGCCCTCTCGGGTGGGATGTATGGATCGTACGCAAGGACGTTCATCTCCAAAGCTTTGCACCTCTTTGCAACCTCGAAACCCACCCTTCCAAGCCCTATAACCCCCACGGTTTTACCGCGGAGCTCGGTCCCCATGAATTTCTTCCTGTCCCACTTCTTCTCCCTCATCGAAAGGTATGCCTGGGGGATCTTTCTGGCCAGAGCCAGAAGGAGGGCGATTGTATGTTCTGCTGTGGAAATCGTGTTCCCTCCGGGAGCGTTGACGACTATAATTCCGCGCTGGCTTGCAGCGTCGAGGTCTATGTTGTCCACCCCAACTCCGGCCCTTCCGATGATCTTGAGGTTCTTTGCCCTTTCAATTATCTCCCTGTCAACCTTTATCTGGCTTCTGACGATTAGGGCATCGTAATCCTGGATTATGCTGATAAGCTCCTCCTTCTTCAGCCCTGTCTTTACGTCAACCTGCAGACCCTGCTTTCTCATCAGCTCCACTGCTTCGCTGCTGATCTCTTCCGCAACCAAAACTTTCATGGCAATGTGTCGAATCCCCGGATATAAAAACTATGCGATTTCTATCTAAAGACCGATCTACAAATGAATAATCTTCAAAATTGAGCCGCTTCACAATAAGAATTTTCAAAATTAGCAGTTAATAGAATAAAAATTCCTCGATCTATGAAAATCAGGAAATATGCCTCAGAGCCTCTTAACGGCCCTGCGAACTATTTCGAGACACGATTTCGCGTTTTCCTTTGCCCTTTTTATTATTACCTCGTAATCAACAGTCTCACCCTTAATCCCGTGGGCGTAGTTGTCCATCGTGCAGATCACTGCGTAGCGAATTCCCAGTTCCTTTGCCACGGTGGCCTCGCTGCCCGCAGTCATGCCGACGCAGTCGGCAAAATTCTTTATCATCGCTATCTCTGCCCTGGTTTCCAGCCTCGGGCCCCTTGTCTGGAAATAAACCCCCCTTTCGATCACCGGAAGGCTCGAAACCTCTTTTGCCGTTTCAATCAGGACCTTCCTTACTGTCTCGTCAAATCCGGGGGTTATGTAGACGAGAGAGTCGTTGAAAACCGTCGCGGAGCTGAAGAAATCTATGTAGTCATGGGGGATTATGAGGGCCGGGATCTCTACTTCCTCCCTAAGACAGCCCACGGAGCCGAGGCCAATCACCTTCTCAGCACCGAGAGCCTTGAAGGCGTAGAAATTCGCAGGATGGTTTACCATGTGCGGTGGCCTGTTCTTCCTTCTCCCGTGCCTCTGAATCACGGCAACCTCAACGCCATTCAGATGCCCGAGATCGACCTCCGCAACGCCGAAGGGCGTTCTCAATTCGGTCTCCTCTCTGTCCTCCAGAAAATCGTTTTCGAGCAGCAGAGTCCCCCCTATAATGCCGATCACGTTTTCAGCCTCCAGAAAACCCTTCCAGAATCCTCAAAACTCTCCACAAGCCCTCTCTTTTCGAGGATCTGCAGAACCTCAATGAGCTTCGAAGGCTGTGAAATCTCGAGATTTATCGGATCGAGGCCGAACTCTGAAAAGAGGGCATTTTTTATTCCGTAGTAGTCCTGTTCTCCTTTCTCCAGCACGTTGATGATGAGAGCGGAAACGTCCTCAACAAAATTCCACGGGAATATCACCCATACGTTTTCCGGAACGTACTCTCCAAGGTAATCCGGAACGAATTCTGAAGCTTGGAGCATCAGCAGCGCGGAGGTCCTTACCTCCTCGGCCCTAATCCTGCTTAAGGCCCTTTTCATTGTTCTGCCGGTGTTGATGAAGTCGTCAACGACAAGAACTCTGTTTGCTGAAAGCTCTCCTCCCCGCTGCAAGTCTAGACTCGCAGCTTCAACACCCAGGTAATCGCTCAGGATCATCGAAGCATACCAGCCGCCCTTTGCCGGAGCAACTATTTTTTCAGGTCTGAATGAATCCTCCAGAACCTGCATCGCGACCTTCCTGCATAGCATCTCGGCGTAATCCCAGTTGACCGCAACGTAGCGCTCCATTCAACCACCGCCGAAGTCAAGCCTTCCGATTTTGTCCCCCAGGTAAACCGCAACCTTTGCGGGCATCGGATTTAGATTTACCTTTTTCTGAAATTCCGTCTGCGACTGCCATGTTGAGGAGTTGACAAGAAAAACCCCCCTGTAAAAGCCCACGCCGAAGGTGTGAACGTGACCGCTGTGGATCACGTCGGGAATTTCCTCGATTACGAGGTGATCCTCCCTGTCCGGGGCAATCGGACTCCTTCCGCCGTAGAGAGGGCTGAGATGCCTCCTCTTCAAAAGCTCCTCCATCCCCCTGTGCGGGGCATCGTAGCTGAGCCTTGGGATCTTTGTAACGATGTCGTCCAGGCTTCTGCCGTGGTATACCAGAACCTTTAGCCCGTCAAGATCCAGATACGCGGGATTTCCAACGCATGTCACGTTCTTCGGAAAGAGGCTTTCGAATTCCTTCGGCAGGGGAGGCTGGGGTTCGGCCTGGCGAACTGCGTCGTGGTTTCCCGGGGCGACTATGATCTCCAGTTCTTTTCTTATCCCGTCAAGCTTCTCCGCTGCGAACTCGTACTGCTGGTATATGTCTATTATCGCAAGCTCCCTCTCCTGATCCGGATAAACCCCAACGCCGTCGACAACGTCTCCGGCGAGGATCACGTATTTCACCTTCTCCGCAGCCCGGTTTAGATTCTCATCACCGCTCTCGCAGTTCAGCCACTCCACGAACCTGTCCCAGCTTTTCTCAAGAAAATCCCTGCTTCCGAAATGCGTGTCTGAAATGAAGACCACTCCGAAGTTTATCTCCTTCCTCTTTTCCCCGTTTATGGGAACGTCCGGGAAAACGATTCTGTCCACAACTATGGAACTACCCTTCAGCGTTCCAGTCACTCCGATAACCTCGTCTCCCAGCAATTCCGCTGCAATCTCCGCATTCTTTCCGTTCGCGATGCAGTTAATTGTGCCGGTTTGATCTTCGAGCTCTATTACGAAATGATCCTTACGCTGGAAAACGTTTGAAACGATCCCCACAACGCTGACCGTTTCCCCCTTAAACCTTCCAACATTTCTTATCTGCGTCGGCTGCATCCTGGTGCGCAGAATTCTCGATATCTTCTCCAGACGGGAGTTGAAGTACGCGGTGAAGTCCTCAACCTTGCCCTCGACGATTGAGCTGCGGACATCCTTCAGAACCCGAACGCGCTGTGCCTCAACTGCAGGCTGGCTTTTAATTTCCGTCTTCGGGGCCTGACGGGCCCTTGAGGTGTTGATCGCGCTTAAAACGTCTTCCCTGGTGATAATGAACTTGCCCCTCGCGTTCTTGCAGATCTCATCGATGATTTCATCGGGATCCTGAAGAGAGCAGAGGAGATTTGCAGCCTCGGGGCTTATGTTGTAGCCCCTCACGAGAAACTTTTTGGCGATTGTTACCGCATCGATAATTTTAACTACCCCCTGCCCCCCTTCACTCATGCAAAGGAGTAGGGTTACTGAGTTCATAAAGGATTTGGTGTCAAGTGTGGCTTTTGTTGCTTTAATAGTCGCCATCGGCATCGCCGCCACAGGCTGCTGGCCCTTCATGGTTGCAGTGGAATCCGAAAGCATGGTGCCGAATCTGATGGTCGGGGATGTTGTGTTCCTTGTGCATCCGAGCAGAATAGGCGGGATAACGACCTGGGAGGAGGGTAAGCAGACTGGCTACAGGAGCTTTGGGGACTACGGAGACGTGATCGTCTACTATCCCAACGGTCACGGGAAGCCGATAATACATCGGGCAATCGCGTACGTTAACGCTTCTGAAATCATTCCCGTCCGCAGCGGCGAAAGGCTTTCCAGTTCTGACCAGAAGGCCGAGATCAGCGGTTACATAACCCAGGGAGATGCTAACAGATTTCCAGACCAGCTTGTTGTGATAAGAACCCCTAATGGAGTGGAAAAAATTCAGCCTGTTCAGGAAAACTGGATCGTTGGTGTTGCTAAGTTCAGAATCCCGTTAATCGGCTACCTCAGGCTGCTTATCCCCGTATAGTGCGCGGACCTTTACGAACATCGGACCTCGAACGTCTATCTTTCCTCCTTTCCACACTATGTAGTTCCTGACGTTCTCCTGAATGGTCAGATTTATGCTCGAAAGCCCCTCCACGTTTCTAACCCTGACCATTACCTCATCCTTTCCCTTAGCGGCATATTCCTCGATTCTGCTGGCCGCAAGGAAGGAGAACGCGTCTATGTACCTGATCCCGCACCGCACACCTTCCTCAAACAGCTTTCTGAACTCCTCCGTTTCAGGAACACCGTAAACGCTTCCGCCGTGCACCACGATCTCGTTCGCAAAAGCAGGGCCGCAGAGCTTTGAATTCGCCTCCGTTTCCTCAACGAAAACCCTCACCTTTCTGCCGTAGATTTCGCCCTCAAATGCCAGAAAACTGCACGGACTCTCAGCGTTTGCATTCTTTTCCGCGGTGCTGGCAATGCTCTTCGCAATTTCGAAGCCCGTTGCGCTCCTCGGTACCTCCTTTACCCTTATCGCCCTCGCTATTTCCAGATCGCTCAGCCTCACCTCGCCGAAGAACTGCGGATAGACGAGCCTCCTCACATCATCGTAGCCGAAAAGGATCATTGCGAGCCTTTCAACGCCTAGGCCCAGGTTCATCACCGGGTAGTCTATGTCGTACTCCGCAAGGGCGGTGGGCGAGTAAACACCGAAGGTCGCAATCTCAACCCATCCGTCGCTGTACTTCGTCTTCGAGCCGACAAGCTTCGGATAGAAGGCGTAGACTTCTGTCTGCGTTCCCGGGATGTAGTACTTGCTCCTCTTCTCGTCCGGCTTAAACCTGAACTTTTCAAAGCCGAACTGCTTCAGCAGAGCCTCTGCTACTGCTTTTCCGTCGTCAACGGTGACTTTTTCGTCGACAACAACGCAGCTTGCCGAGAAGTAGCTGTAAAGCCTCGTCGCATCCTCCCCCTGCTCCTTTCTGAAGCACCTGTCGACGCTGAAGAGCCTTATGGGAAGGGGGAGCTTGTCGGCAAGCTCGCTGAGGGTTATGAACCAGCCCGTCGTCATGTGGCTCCTGAGCGTGAGCCTGCTAGGCTCGGGTTTAAGCTCCTTGAACTCGGGAAAAACCTCGTCTATGACCCTTATTGCCGTCAGATCGTCCACCTTGAGCACCTTTGCAACCTCGTAGCTGAGATCGTCCCCGTCGAGCTTTCCCTTCTTGTAGGTATGGAAAACCCTCCTAAGCTCCTCCTCATCAAAGTCCTTTCCCGTAATGCTCCTGATCTTTTCAATCCTATCCATGGAAATCCCGATATTGGGCTTCGGCAGCGAAGCGAGATAAAAACAGCGGTCCAGAACGGCAAGAGCTTCTTTTCCGAACTGCTTCCTGACGTGAACGTCCTCAACGATTATGGGGTTCACCACTTCCTTAAATCCCATGGAAACGTACGCTCTCCTGAGCATCTCCACGGTCTTGAAGAGCGGGTGTTCCTCGCCGTGGGAATAGCCCAGGCGGGGATAATTTCTGTTCGGATCCCCTTCTTCGATTATCTCCCTTCCGCTGAGCCAGGCCGTTTCAAAGTCCTTCTCTGTGAGTTCCTTGAACTTCCTTGCGTTGAATTTCATAGCAGGTTTTGGCGGTAAAGTTATTTATCTTTGTCGTAATTTCTGCCGTGCTGAAGAGGGAGAAGAGGAGGGAGCGGGAAATAGCACTTGAAAGGATTGTTTACTTAATAGAAAGGGCCGAGAAGTTCAAGAATATCGATTACGAACTTTCAAGAAGATACGTTGAGCTCGCCCGGAGGATCTCGACAAGATACCGGGTCAGGATTCCGAGAGAGCTGAAGATGCGCTTCTGCAAGAAGTGCCTCTATCCATACAAGGCCGGACATTTCCGCGTCAGGCTGAACAAGTCCGCGGTCATCGTAACCTGTTTAAACTGCATGCATGTCAGGAGGTACCAGCTGAGGGATAGAAATGTTCGAGGGGCTTGAAAAAATCTGCAAGGTCTACAGGATGGAAAGCTACGCCTACGACGAAACCCCAGTTCCTGTTAGGCCAAAAGCTGCCGAGTTCGTTGTTGTCAAGCCCAGAAACTCTTCAGAGGTTTCCGAAATCCTGAAATTTGCCAATGAAAGGAGGATCCCGGTTTTCGTTCGCGGGGGAGGAACGGGGCTCAGCGGCGGCTCAATTCCGACAAGAAAGGGGATCGTGATCTCAACGGAAAGGATGAAGGAAATCGTGATAGACAGGGGAAACAGGGTTGCCTTCTGCCAGGCGGGCGTCACGCTCGAAGAGCTGTCCAGTAGCGCCGAAAGGCACGGCCTGAGCTTTCCCCCCAGGCCAGGAGCTGAGGGTGCAACCGTCGGTGGGATGATAGCCACGAACGCCGGCGGCGTAAGGGCGCTGAAATTCGGGGTGATGAGAAACTACGTCCTCGGCCTGGAAGTGGTGCTTGCCGATGGCAGAATTCTGAAGCTGGGCGGAAAGACCCTAAAGAACTCCTCAGGCTATTCCCTGCTCCACCTGCTGATAGGAAGCGAGGGGACCCTTGCAGTGATTACCGGGGCAAACATAAGGCTGCTGCCACCGCTCAGAGATATGACCATGATCGCGATCCCGTTCAGAAGCGCCGAGGATGCGATCAACTTCGCGTTGGATACCTTCCTTCAGATGACGCCCATGGCAATGGAGTTCATGGAGGACAGGGCCGTGAGGATAGGGGAAGAGGTCAGCGGAACGAGATGGGTCAGCAAGGAGGGCGGCGCGCACATTCTTGCCATATTCGAGCGCAAAGAAGAGGCAGAAGAGGCCTCAGAAATCGCATTCAGGCACGGTGCAATAGACGTGTTCCTTCCGAGCCCCAGAGAGCAGAGAGAACTGCTGGAGCTGCGCGGAAAGATCTACCTTGGCCTGAAGGACAGGATAATCGAGATACTGGACGCATGCGTCCCTCCCGCGCAGATACCAGAATACCTGAGGGGCAGCGAGGAGCTCGCAAAGAAATACGGGATCGACATGATAACTTACGGCCATCTGGGAGATGGGAACATTCACCAGCATCCGCTTCTCTTCGATGGCTGGGAAAGAGTTTATCCTAGGTTCAGAAAAGAACTGCTCAGGCTTGCGGTGAGTTTCGGAGGGGTTATAAGCGGCGAGCACGGTATAGGGGTGCTGAAAAGGGAGGAGCTGAGGGAGTTCTATCCCGAGCAGTACGGGCTCATGCTCGAAATAAAGAAGATCTTCGATCCCAACATGATCCTCAATCCCGACAGGATATTCTAGAACTCAACGACTGTTCCGATTCTTTCTCCCCTCAGAACCTTCAGGATGTTCTCCGGCTCGCCCCTGAAGATTACCGTCCTTATCCGGCTCCTCTCTATTATCTTTGCCGAAAGAAGATCCATCACGACGTTCGCTCCGGCCTCCATTGAGGAATTCGCGATGAGCTTCACGAGCTCGGAGGGTGTAATTCTCTCAAACTTCCTCGCATTCGGGTTCTTCTTCGGATCCTCGGAGTAAACTCCGTCAACGGAGGTTGCATTCAGCAAAAGATCCGCGTTCACGAATTCGGCCAGAAGGGCGGAGGTTGCATCCGTTGTGTGGCCGGGAAAGGTTCCACCCATCACCACAGCACTGTAATTCTTTGAAAGCTCCTGGGCCTCAATGAAGTTCTCTGGAATCCTCTTCGCGGAATTCCTCATTGCAATGGCGAGGAGCATGGCGTTTATCCTCGTAACCGCAATTCCGATATAGTCGCACATCGCTTCGTTTGCACCCAGCTCCCTGGCCTTCCCTATGAGTTCCCTGGCAAGCTTTCCGCCGCCGACCACAACGAAAAGTTCGTTCTCGCTGGAAATCTCATCGAGAACCCTTGCAAAGCTCCTGATCCTTTCCGCACCGCCCTCGAAAACGGAGCCTCCGAGGGAGAGCACGAGGCGCATGAAAAGGCTCGCCCAGTACTTTTATATTTTTTGCCCCTGAAATTGACGCATGAAAGGGTTTTTTAATCCTTAGGGGCTAGATTCTAGCGTGCTGATCACTAGGGATATTGCGGAAGAGCTCAAAAGCTCCTACATCGACTACGCAATGAGCGTGATAGTCGGAAGGGCTCTGCCAGATGTCAGGGACGGGCTGAAGCCCGTGCAGAGAAGGATACTGTATGCGATGCACGAGATGGGGCTGAGGAGCGACAGGCCGTTCAAGAAGTGCGCCAGAATCGTCGGAGAGGTTCTCGGTAAGTACCACCCGCACGGCGATGCGGCGGTTTACGATGCCCTTGTCAGGCTTGCCCAGGATTTCACGATGAGATATCCGCTGATAGACGGGCAGGGAAACTTCGGAAGCATCGACGGCGATTCGCCCGCTGCGATGAGGTACACGGAGGCCAGGCTTTCGAGGATAGCGGAGGAGATGCTCGCGGATATCGAAAGGGAGACGGTTGACTTCGTTCCCAACTTCGACGCAACCCTTCAGGAACCGGCATATCTGCCGTCCAGAATCCCGAATTTGCTCGTGAACGGATCCAGCGGAATAGCGGTTGGAATGGCGACGAACATCCCCCCGCACAATCTGACCGAGGTTTGCTCCGCAATAATACACTACATAAGAAACCCGCAGGCGAGCCTTGAGGAGCTGATGCAGTTCATAAAGGGTCCGGATTTCCCCACCGGAGGACAGATAGTGGGAATCGAAGGAATAATCGAGGCCTACAGAACGGGAAGGGGAAAGATAACGGTGAGGGGAAAGGCCGAGATCGAGGAGGACCGAATCGTCATACGGGAGATTCCCTACATGGTGAACAAGGCAAAGCTGGTTGAGAGCATAGCCGAGCTGGCCAAGGACCTCGGCGAAATAAAGACGATAAGGGACGAGTCCGACAGGGAGGGGATAAGGGTCGTCGTCGAGCTCAGGGATGGGGCCGATTCCGAGAACGTCCTCAAGAAGCTGTACATGCACACGAATCTGGAGACAACGTTTGGAATAACGCTTCTTGCACTTGTGAACAATGAACCGAGGGTTCTGAGCCTTGCGGAGATGATCTCGCATTTCGTCGAGCACAGGAGGGACGTCCTTAGAAGGAAAATCACCTACGAGCTGAAAAGGGCCCGGGAAAGGCTCCACATCGTTGAGGGGCTGAAGAGGGTGATAGAGGACATAGATGCGGCCATAGCGCTTATAAAGGCCTCAAAATCCCCTTCCGAGGCAAAAAAGGCCCTCATGGAGAGGTATTCCCTGTCCGAACAGCAGGCGGATGCGGTCTTGCAGACGAGGCTCCAGAAGCTTACCAGCCTTGAAATCCAGTCGTTGATCGACGAGCATTCGCAGCTTGTAAGAACGATTTCGGAATACGAGTCCATTCTTGCCGATCCGAAAAAGCTGGATGAGCTGCTGATCTCGGAAATGGAGGAAATCATGGGGAAGTACGGGGATCCGAGAAGAACGGAGATAATCTCGCACGCTGAGGAGTCGATTATTGCCGAGGACAACATAGTCCTGGTCACATCCCAGGGTTTTGCCAAGAGGATGAACCCCGGCGCGTTCAGAAGGCAGGAGAGGGGCGGTACCGGGGTCATCGGCGTGCAGCTGAAGGACGACGACGTGGCCTTTTTCGGCATATGCAGATCGGACGAAAAGCTCCTCCTCTTCACGGACAAGGGAAATGCATTCTGTCTCGATATAGAGGAGATTCCGAAGATGGACAGAAATTCCGGCGGGGTTTCGCTGAAGAGGATGCTCAGGCTCGAGGATGAAAGGGTCGTCTCGGCCGTCGGCGTCCGATCTTTCGAGGAGGGAGAGGTTCTGATACTTTCTTCCGGCTCCCACATCAAAAGGGTCCCGCTGAAGGAGTTCGAAAACGCGAAGAGGGCCGGAATAAAGGCCTCCAGCGAGAAAATCGAATTTGCCGCACCGCTCAGGGGAAAGGATGTTTTCATGGTTACGGAAATGGGCTACGTTTTGAGAACGAGGGCCGAGGACATTCCCGTTTACTCGAGAAATTCCAGAGGCGTTATTGCGATGCGTCCGGGAAGCGGTGACAGGATCTCCTGGATCGCCACGGGAAGCTCGGACAGGCTGCTCCTGCTCACCGAGAGGGGTTACGGAAAGGCATGCGAGACTTCTAAATTCAGGACGCTTCACCGCGGTGCAAGGGGAGTGATAGGCTACAGGGTGACGGAGAAGACGGGTAAGGTCGTGTTCGCCGAACTCTGCAGCGATGGCGACCTTTTCCTGATGAGCAGGGATGGATACTGCATAAGGGTCGGCGTTCAGGAAATCCCGGTTCAGGGAAGGAGTTCCTCGGGGGTAATAGTGAGCAGAAAAGGCGTGTGGAGAGGTTTCGTTTACAGGGAGCCCTCGGACTGATCGAAAATCTAAGTCTTCGGATTAAACATTCCGAAAATTTAGAAAAAGGTCTTAGCGGAGCGGGTTTGTATGAACTGCCCGAGATGCGGCGGGGAAAAAATAAACTTCCTGTATGACGCGGGCTTCGGCTGGAAGGCCTTCAGATGCATCTCATGCGGGGAGCTATTCTTCGTGAAGGGAGAGAAAGTGGCTGTTGAGGAAAGGGGCGGTGAGGAGGACGAGGCCTGACCTTTCCGGAGGGCTTTTAATCCTGTGGCTTTGATGCCTTTTGGTCTCCATTCGGGCATTTATTTACGGGCTTTTTGAGTTGCTTCAGGACCTTTCAATCCCCGTTCTCAGGGGACATGGATTGTTAGGCGGAAAACGGACAAAACGGGCAAAACGTTAAGCAAAATAACACTTTCAATCCCCGTTTTCAGGGGACATGGATTGTTAGGACGGCGAAGACTCTCTGGCCGCTCTTGAGCATCTTTCTTTCAATCCCCGTTTTCAGGGGACATGGATTGTTAGCTATCCGGACACCAAACTGCTCAATGTGAGCTTTACTCCTTTCAATCCCCGTTTTCAGGGGACATGGATTGTTAGGCCTAGTAAATATAGCGGGAGAGTTCGACAGCATGGCACTTTCAATCCCCGTTTTCAGGGGACATGGATTGTTAGAGACTCCGACCATCCCGATGCCGTTCCAGCCAACAATTCCTTTCAATCCCCGTTTTCAGGGGACATGGATTGTTAGAAGAAAGAGGTTCTGCAGGAATATAAGCACGACATAATCCTTTCAATCCCCGTTTTCAGGGGACATGGATTGTTAGGTTTAGGGGTGATAAAAAATGGCTGCACTAAAAAGTTTCTTTCAATCCCCGTTTTCAGGGGACATGGATTGTTAGTGCTTTACAACGACTGGGAGTCAGGAACGCTAGAAGGATCTTTCAATCCCCGTTTTCAGGGGACATGGATTGTTAGTAGAGCCATATATGTAGGACCACCCGGAGTGGGCAAAACCTTTCAATCCCCC
>Ga0078972_1002133_pt1 | contig 67849 bp, 54 predicted proteins | sample YelNatPaOPGAMG01_FD_67568 | JGI IMG/M metagenome (GOLD analysis project Ga0078972, IMG submission 67568) | Hot spring thermophilic microbial communities from Obsidian Pool, Yellowstone National Park, USA - OP-RAMG-01 (SPADES assembly) (version 2) | ecosystem: Environmental > Aquatic > Thermal...
TGCTATATGGGAGGCACGCCGAACCAGCAAGGAAGAGATAACATCAGGAGAAGTTTATAACATAATTCCAAAATCTTTCCTGGGCAGACTTTCCCTGTTTTTTCTTCTTGTTGGGTTAGTAACATTCATGGTAGGGACGTTGATGGGAGCTACAAACCATTGGTTAGCACCCTACTTGGCTGTTGGTGGCATGATTATCTACTTTTTATCTGGATTTATTCGCACGTACTTCAACTAGGAAGTTAGGAAAAGGGGAAAAAATGATTGCACGAAATAATCAAATTAAAGTATCTACCCCGGGAAGAATATGTCTGTTTGGAGAGCACCAAGACTACCTTGGATTACCAATAATAGCAAGTGCTATTTCATTGAGAATCGAAGTGACCGGACAGAGAAGGAAAGACACAGATGTTGAGATTGACTTGCCAGATATTGGTGAAAGGGAAGTTTTCAACTTGAACAACTTAAAATACACAAAGGAGAGGGATTACTTTAAGAGTGCGATTAATGTGTTAAAAAGACATGGCTTTAGTTTTGCAAGCGGTTTCGGTTGCTCGGTCCATGGTGAAATACCCGTGAATGCAGGCACGTCCAGCTCGTCAGCGTTAATGGTATCATGGATTAATTTTCTTGCCCAAATGAGCGACCAAGAGGAAATACTAGCACCAGAGCAAATAGCTCAGTACGCATACGAGGCAGAAGTGGTTGAATTTTCCGAGCCAGGTGGAATGATGGATCATTATTCGACAGCGTTGGGCGGTACTATCTGGCTTGAATTCTATCCTGCTATTAGATTTGAAAAACTCAATGCCAGTTTTGGTTCATTTGTTCTTGGCAATTCGGGTGAGCCAAAAGACACGAAATACATACTGGCGCGAGTGAAGCACAGGATCATCAATGCTCTTGACAAGATAAGAAAGGAAGGGTTCCAGTTTGACATTCATGGTGCGAGCAAAGATGACCTGCAACGCGTAAGGAAGGCATTGTCCGAAGACGAGCATAGTTTGATAAGCGGAACATTGGAAAATCGCGAGATAACTAAGAGAGCAAAAGAGATTCTCTCCAAGGACGAAATAGAGCATCAAGTGGTCGGTGATTTGTTAACACAACATCACGCTATCTTGCGAGATGCTTTAAGAATTTCCACAACGAGAATAGATAGGATGATTAATGCCGCATTGAATGCCGGCGCGTATGGAGCGAAGATAAATGGATCTGGGGGCGGTGGATGCATGTTCGCTTATGCACCAAGTAACCCAGAGGAAGTTAAGGAAGCCATAATCAAAGCGGGTGGACAGGCTTATATTGTTACTGTTGATGTTGGGACAACGACGGAAAAATTTTTGAACGGCAATTAAGTAGAATGAAGGTGGTATAATGTCTGGAAAATTAGTTATCTTAGCAGGTGGTATATCATCAAGAATGAAGAAACCTTTGGAATCAAAAATAAATCTCGACCCAAAACTTATAGAAGAGGCTGACAGGAAAACAAAATCAATGATAGGTGTAGGTGAGAATTATAGACCATTCCTCGACTATTTGCTGTACAATGCTAGAGAATCTGGATACACCGAAATCCTGATTGTGGCTTGTGAGAAAGACTCAAGCATAAGAGACTACTACGGATTAAAGGACAATGACAACTATTTCCGAGGCCTGTCGATATCTTATGCGATCCAACATATCCCTGAAGGGAGAACCAAACCGCTCGGAACCGCGGACGCACTATATCAAGGCTTGCTCTCTAAGCCGAATTGGAAAGGGGAAAGGTTCACGGTTTGTAACAGTGACAACCTGTACTCCGTGAAAGCCTTGTCTCTTATGCTCACACATGACTTTCGGAATGCGATGATTGACTATGATAGAGAAGCGTTGCAATTTCCCACCGAACGAATTGAACGGTTTGCGATAACGAAAAAGGATGGTGACGGTTTCCTATTGGATATCATTGAAAAACCGACGCCACAAGAAATTGAGGCAGCACGCCAACCAGGTGGTTTTCTTGGGGTCAGTATGAATATCTTCTCTTTAAGCTACGATATGATCTTTCCTTTTTTAGAAATCGTCCCGTTGCATCCAGTTCGTCAAGAAAAGGAACTTCCAGAAGCTGTCAAAATGATGATAAAAAGGTATCCTAAGTCCTTGTACTGCTTTCCACTTTCCGAGCACGTGCCCGACCTAACTTATAAGAATGATATATTGCCTGTTAAGGAATTCCTTGAAAATAATTACAAAAACGTTAAGTTATGACTGACATCAGCGGAATATATTGGCCCGCAGTTCCATGTGACCTTTTTAGGAGAGTCGGTGGAGGGGGTGAGCCGAGAGAATGGAGCGGTCAAGCGCTTCAAGAGGACGTTTCAAGAGCAAGTGTTCGACGTGCAGCAGTTTGAGAGCTTTAAGGAAGCACAGTGCGTCAAGGAGGACAAAATGACAAAGAAACTGGCTGTTTTGCTTATTACTATGCTGCTTTCGCCGCAGGTTTTCGCCGGCACTCGCATTACCGGCAAAGTGACCGGCGTAGACGGTAAGCCGCCGCTTCTGGGGCACGTGCACCTCATCAACTTCCAGGGGGACTATCGTCAACCATTGCAAACCGTTGCCGTAGATACACATGGACGATTCGCCCTGCAATTAGCTGACTCTGGTCTTTATCGCCTGTTCATCACCGCTGTAAACCACGAGCATGTTTCCATCCCACTCATCCCGGATGTGGAAACGCCAGAAATCAAAGTGGGGGTACAACTGGCACCGCTGAATTACAAAGAACAGTTTGACAGGGTGCAAATCATCGGCGATTGGAATGGATTCAAGTGGGATGGGGCCGACAGTATGCAGAAGCAGGGGGATGACACTTTCACCTGCGAGCGCCAAGCTCAAGCCGACACGATAAGCTATCAGCTCCTCGGCATCACCAGAGATGCTCGCAGTGTTAACGGCACGCAGGCAGACTACTACCGCTACGATGGCGGTGGCGACTACATCTCGGTGCTGCGAGTGAGGCCGGGTACTGTAAAAATTGTGTTTGAACCAAAGAAGCTTCTGCGAACCACCGACAAAAATCTGCCTCGCGTAGCTTTTGGTAAGCAGAACATCCGGCTACAAAAGTTGTGGGACATCGACCGCGGCGTCCAAAAACAGCAGGACGCCTATTGGTCAGCGCGGACGTTGTATCGGGAGACCCACGAGGACATGGAAGGATTCCAATTCGACTGGTCCGAAACCGTGACGATGCTGAAGACCCGGATGCATGATGAAAGCGACCGGGTGGTGCAGCAGTTCGCCGCAGTTCAACTGAGCAAACTTACCTCGTATGGTGCCCGTATTGATCCGACCAGTGTGGCCCAGATTCTCGAGTTGCTACCCCCAACTTCGCCCATGTGGCAAATGGCGCCATGGGCTCCAAGGGAACTCGCTTTCCGATGGGGGAGGGAAAAGGAAAAGGAACTCATGAAGGCCTTCGCCGAGAAAAATCCAGATCGGGTTGTGCGTGCCATGGCCCTTGCCCAACTGGCTTTGATGATCCGCGACGAAGGCGATAAGGAAGCTGCTGCCCACTACTATGAGAAACTCAAAAGCGAATATGGTGATCTGCGGGAAATTCAATTCTATCTAAAAGAGCTGGATCCGAACAAGCGCATCAGGGCAGGCAAGCCCGTCCCAGATTTCGAGGTCAAGCTCATGGACAGTGACGAGACCGTTTCCAACAAGAGCCTGCTGGGCAAGTACTACCTGATAGATTTTTGGGGCCCTTGGTGTGTGCCCTGTGTTCGCGAAATGAAATACCTGCACGAGGCCTACGAGAAGTTCAAGGACAAGAACTTTACCATTCTCAGTCTCGCTTTCGCCAGAAAGGAGGATGTGGATAAATTCCGGCAAACAAAGTGGAAGATGCCCTGGCTAAATGCCTTAGTTGAAGGGGGCTTCGATGGGGAGCTGGCCAAAACCTTCGAGGTTGTGGGTGTGCCCAAACCGATCCTGGTTGGACCGGATGGCATGATTCTTGAAACCGAGCGCGAGCTACGTGTCGAAAACCTGGAAACGACGTTGGCTAAGCATCTGACTAAGTAGCAAACCCGTTTGTGACGCACTTTGGAAGAGCCTGGTCAATGGGGAGGTAAAAAACAGGAAATGGCATAGAGATAGACCTTCTTAATCGCTTTAGAAGAAATTCCGAGCACAGGAGGATTTAAGGGAAGGTTTTTAATACGCGGTACACGACCTTAAACCCTGGCCTGTACTCGGGCAGGCATTATCATGGAGGTAGTTATTTCGTTTTAGAACAGAGAGGTCTGAAGGCTGGAAAACTCAGGTTGGTGCCGAGGTTATAATTTCTCTCTTTCACACTTGCACAGATGACAGAAAACAAGCTGCTCTGTCAAGGGCTGGCTACTTGACAGGAGGCTGTCTCTCTGTTAGCTTTAGTGAAAATCAATTGGCCTTTTATAGGTTTGATTGAAGCAATGGAAAGAAACAAAAAAGTCTATAACAGCATTCTCGACATTATTGGCCAAACGCCAGTGGTGCGGTTGAACAAAATTACTGAAGGGCTCAAAGCTGAAATTTTTGCCAAATTAGAGTTTCTAAATCCTACTGGCAGCGTAAAAGACCGAGCAGCCTATCATATGATAACCAAAGCCATGGCTGACGGTCGCGCCAAGCCAGGGCAGATTATTTTAGAAAGTTCTTCCGGCAATATGGCCATGGGGCTGGCTCTGGTTGCCATTCAGCTCGGCTTCAGACTGAAAGTCGTGGTACGCGACCGGTTGTCAAAGGAAAAGATGGATATGCTGGAAGCTATGGGAGCCGAGCTCATCAAAGTAGATAGCACCCTCCCGCCTGAGCATCCAGATTCCTACAACAACATTACTCCAAGACTGGCTGCAGAAATGCCAGACTGCTTTTTCCCGGACCAGCATAACAACCGGGAAAACAATGAAGCTCATTATCTCACCACTGGACCTGAAATCTGGGGACAGATGGGAGGACGGATTGATTATTTCATAGCCGGTATAGGAACAGGAGGGACGATCGGTGGAGCAGCCAAGTATTTAAAAGAAAAAAATCGCCGAATCAGGGTCGTAGCCGTAGATCCAGTTGGTTCTGTTTTTTATGATTATTTTTATACGGGCCAAAGGTCTCAGCCCGGTCACTACCTGATTGAGGGACTTGGTGATGAATTCATAATAGGTTGTGCCGACTTTGACAACATTGATGAAATCATCAGAGTTAGCGACCGTGAGGCTTTCTTAACCTGTCGAGAATTAGTCAGGAAAGAGGGTATTCTGGCTGGCGGCTCTTCTGGCGCAGCTCTGTGGGCAGCTTTAAAAATTGCTAAGGAGATTGACCGCCCGGCCCGTATAGTCACCATTTTCGCCGATAGCGCCTTCCGTTACTTAAGTACTATTTTTAACGATGACTGGATGCGGGGGAAAGGGTTCCTATGATATAATTTGGTAATTGTAAAACATTTGGCACCGATTTATATTGAATTTGGCGGTATCGTTAGCACCTTGCCAGAACAGGAAAGGGGGCTTGGAGCCCAAGGGAGGTCTTGGTCTGGCGGCTTTAAGCGCCCAGTAGGCGCTTGCAGGCTGACCGCCTTCGGGACATCCCCGGACGCGGTTGGTGTAAACGTGGCTTCAGTTGTGGGCATGCGGTTTGTTGCGGGGTGGCGGGGGCGCGATCCGTCAACAGTGTGAAGATCGTAAATATCTAAAACGCAAAACTAAGAGGAGGTTGAAATGACAGATAGTCGGCAAGCTAAAAGGGTTTTTTGGTGTGTTATGATCTTGCTGCTGGGTTTGGCTGGTTCAGTCATTGGCCAACAGAAAGTTAAAACCAGCGAAGAGACGGTCTCCATCCCAACTTACGGCATAGCAGATAATCCATATCCAGTATTTCCTCTTACCTACTGGTCAAATGACCTCTATCCTTACTCTCTTCTGGATTCTCCTTTTCTGACAAAGGTAGCTAAAAAATATCGACTCTTGGTGTTAGAGAACGAATTTGTAAGAGTGACCGTATTGCCTGAGGTTGGAGGGCATCTTTACAATTTCTACGACAAGGTAAATCACCGAGAGGCTGTCTATGTAAATCATGTGATCAAGCCGTTGATCCACGGACTGCGCTGGGGCTGGCCATCAGGGGGATTTGAATTTAACTTCCCCCATGCTCATTATTACTCGGCCTGTGAACCTATCGAGTACAGCATCCGCCAAAATCCTGATGGCAGTGGTTCCATCTTTATTGGTGAAGTGGAAAATAGGTATGGTATGAGATGGCAGGTTCGCCTTACCCTCTTCCCTGGGAAAACTTATCTTGTCCAGGAGGTCAAGATTCACAATCGTACCCCACTTCCTGAGCGTTATCACTTCTGGACTATCAATGCCTTTAAGACCAATGAACATACCCAGGTTATTTTTCCTGCCAGACGAATGCTGGACCATTCTCAGAAATATGTTACCACCTATCCCATCTGGGGCGGTCGTGATATAAGCTATACTGAGCAACTTTTTTCAGGAGGCTCCTGGTCAGCGCTTTATCCGCACGACAACTTTTGGTGCACTTACCAGCATGATGAAGACGCTGGAATGGTGCACGTTGCGGACGTAAGGGTTGTTCCCGGAAGCAAGTGGTTTGCCTACGGACCTGGGAACCGCTCCAATTTTTATGGTGCAGCAATGTCGGATGACGATGGTCCATACATCGAAGTCGATGCTGGCTCTGATATTACTCAAATCGTTTTCAGAAGGCTTGCCCCATTAGGCTCCCATCAATGGAAAGAATACTGGTATCCCGTAAAAGGTCTGAACGGTGAGATTGTAAAGGCAAACGAGAATGCCATCTTGAGTCTGGAAAGAAGAGAAGGAAAGATTTTCTTAACTCTTAACACCACAACCGACCTCAAGCAGGGAGAACTTACTGTTGAAGCTAATGGACAAAAGATTTTTTCTGACAATATTGCCACTGCTCCTCTGCGACCATTTTCAAAAGAGGTGGGTAAAGCTGAAGGGACGATTGCGGTCCGGCTTAAGGATGATGCAGGAAAGGTGATCCTCTCCTGGACTGATGAACCGATAGATGAAAGTAAACTTCCTCCTGAGGGACCCACTGTAGTAGACAACAAACAGGTCGTAACTGATGAGGAATATGTAACAATTCATCCTGAGGGCGCCTGGCCTGAAAACTGGTGGTCAACTCGAGGAAAAAAGATTGAGGAGATGAGCGCCGAAGAGCTATATCTGGCTGGTCTGCGGGAGCTCAGGGAAACACGGGAACGTCTCAAAGAGGCTGAAGAACTTTTCAGAGAAGCGCTCAAGAAGGACCCTGGCTATTCATTAGCTCACCTGGAACTTGGGATTCTCAATCTTAAGAAAGGATTGTGGCAAGAAGCGGAGGCAGAATTTAGAGCTTCTATTGCAAGAAATCCTGAACAGGGACCTGCATTTTATTACCGAGGACTGGTCCACAAGCTGACTGGTAACACTTCACAGGCAATTAGTGATTTATTTCAAGCGGCAAAATATCCTGAGACTTATGCTCCTGCTTATCTTCTCCTTGGGCAGATTGCTTTAGCCAGTGGAAAACCAGAGGAGGCGGAAGACTATTTTAAGAATGCAATCAAGGCAAGCGGTTCATCTGAAGCACAGGTCCTATTGGCAGTGAGCTACCGTCTGCAAAACAAATACGACCTTTCCCGTTCCGTTCTTGAAAGCGTCCTCAATGATGAACCAATTAACTATTTTGCACTTTACGAGATGTCTCTTCTTGATGGCTTGACAGGTAAAGGGACGGATGATAGTTATATAAACTTCGTAAAAACCGTCAATGACGAGGACCAGCCATATCTGGAGTTAGCCTCTTTCTATATGAAGTCTGGCTTATATCAGGATGCCATTGATCTTTTACAGAAAGTCCTTAAGAGCAGGCAAGGAAAAGAGTGCTATCCAATGTTTTACTACTACCTGGGCTATTTATTCGGTAAGGTTGGTCAAAGCCAGCAATCTCAGAAATATTTCCAGAAAGCTTGTGAGATAAAGAATTGGGAACTTGTTTTCCCTTATCGTTTGGAGGAGTTCTTCATTCTTGACGAAGCGCTCAAAGCTAATCCTCAAGATTGGCTGGCTCACTATGCGTTAGGGAATCTTCTTGCTGGGCGTTATCGTTTCTCCGATGCCATTAAAGAATGGAAGTTCGCCATTGAATTAGCGAATGCCCTTCCTAAGAAAGAGATGCAGAACCGTGCCAGTGTGTTGACGGTTCTCTATCGGAACATTGGGATAATCCTATGGAAGGTTGATAAGAAAGCTGATGAGGCTATCCCTTACTTTCAAAAATCTATTGAATACGCTGGTTGGCACTTCCAACCCTATGAAGATCTGGCTCGTCTCTATGAGGAGAAGGGGGAAATAGATAAGGCTATCTCCGTAGCAGAATCGGGGCTAAATAAGGTTCGTAATGGATATAAGTTGGTGAATGTGATGTATTCACTTCTTATCAAAAGGGGTGACTATGATCGCATTCTTGAATTAATCACCAAGTATCCCGCTGACACTGAGACGCGCGCTTCCTATCAGCTCTGGTACCAACGGTGCCATGTGGAGAAAGGGAAAAAACTATTTCGAGAGGGGAAGTTCCAAAAGGCACTGGGAGAGTTGGAGAAGGCGACACATTACCCTGATATCTTGCTTGTGAATGGTCGGGGATGTGAAGATTTCGCCGAAGCTCTCTGGTGGCAGGGTTTGACCTATGATAAACTTGGCATGAAGGGCAAGGCAACTGAGTGCTGGAGCAAGGCAAAAGAAGCAAAGTACGGTGCTTATGATCGGGGTCAGCTTTATCAGGCGAAATGTTTGATGCGATTGGGGCAGGAATCGGCTGCCAGAAAATTGATGGAGAACATACTCTTTGCCTGTGGTACCTCTACCCGGGTGATCACCGAAGGTGAAGCCCCACCCTGGCTGGCTTATTTGAATTTCCTGCAAGCTTCGGTCTATGAAGAACTGGGCGATATGGAGAAAGCTAAGGAATTCTATACCAAAGCTTTAGCTGTCGATCCTTCGCGTTCTGAACCCGTTTACTCCGATGCGATGCGCCAATTAGAAGCGTTGAATAGGAAAGGCAAGTAAAATAGCGTCATATAGCCAGTGGCAAACCATCGCTTCGGTGATTGAACTGGCGCCAATATACTTGGTCACATTTCTTTTCTTTGATGAGTCCTTTGCTTGGTGAAGTATGAGGTCGAAAGGAAGCAGTGGTTGGCGCACGGAGACGACTTATGCTAAGATGTGTATCCTAGAAACCATTTGAGGTGAATATGAGAAAATTATTCATTCTTGCAGGATTGTTGGCATTAACCTCCATGGTTAGTGCACAGGAGGGTGACTTTATAAAAGACGCTGCGTACAGGACACTGGTACATGAGCAATACCTGAAACGCAAGGATCTGGCAAGAGGAAGGGACAAAGAGCTTTTCGGGGTCATGGAGCGGACACTTACTGCTGAGCAGACCGAAGCGCTTGAATTTCTTTATGCCTTCATGCCCTTGAGTGACCTGGCCAACCTTGATGGTGAGTATTTTTTGGGGCAGGTAAACGCATCCTTGGAGGCACGTAATTTTTTCAGTTGGGGCAAGACAATTCCGGAGGATATTTTCAGACATTTTGTGCTACCTTACCGTGTCAACAACGAGAATCCAGATACTGCGCGGCAGGTATTCTTCAGGGAACTAAAGGACAGAATTAAGGGCTTGAGCATGTATGAGGCTGCGCTGGAAGTGAACCACTGGTGCCATGAAAAGGTAACTTATGTTCCCACCGACGAGCGCACATCTGCACCTTTGGCTACTGTAAAGAGTGCGTTTGGTCGTTGCGGTGAAGAGTCTGTCTTCACCGTGGCAGCACTTCGCTCAGTTAGCATTCCCGCGAGGCAGGTGTACACCCCACGCTGGGCACACACAGATGATAACCATGCCTGGGTGGAAGTATGGGTGGATGGCAAGTGGTACTACTTAGGAGCCTGCGAGCCAGAACCGGAGCTGAACATGGCTTGGTTCACCGGCCCTGCGAAGAGGGCTATGATGGTGAACACTACCGTCTTTGGCCAATATTCTGGACCAGAAGAAGTCCTAACGAGAACCAGCCTTTATACCAAAATAAACCAGCTTCCTATCTATGCCCGCACCACTAAACTATTGGTAATCGTAAAAGATACTGATGGTTCCCCTATTCAAGATGCCAATGTGGATTTTTGCATTTACAATTACGCCGAGTTTTACCCTGTTGCTACCAAGTGTACGAATACAAAAGGTGAAGCCTCTGTTATCACCGGTTTAGGCGACATGTTGGTTTGGGCAAGCAAAGAAGGCAAGTATGCGTTTGCCAAAGTTTCCGTCGGGAGCAAAGATACGCTCGTTCTTACCCTGCGGCAACCGGAATATGCAGAGAGGCGGATTGATCTTGACATCATTCCGCCCGTAGCACGAAGCGTAGAGGCAGCGAATCCGGCCAAAGCTGAGGAAAACAACTGTCGTCTACGCAGGGAGGACAGCATCCGCGCAGCGTATGTTGCAACATTCATAGACTCAGCAAGCGCTGCAGCTTTCGCAAAAGAGAAGGGCTTCTCTGTCTCTGACACATGGAGCTTACTCCATGCCAGTCGTGGCAACTGGAAAGAAATCGTGTTCTACCTGTCATCGCTTAAAGCGGAAGAAGTAAAGAACGGTTTCGGTTTGCTGAGAGCCATTAGTGAAAAAGACCTGCGTGATACCCCAGCCTCCACTTTGCTCCACCATTTACGGCACGCTCCACCAAAACCGGAGGAACTTGACCAGGAAAGCTACATCCGGTTTGTTGTTTCACCCAGGATCGGAAGAGAATTGATCACCCTGTGGCGATGCTTCATCCAGCAAAGCTTCAGTAAGAAACAGGTAGAGGAATTCAGAAAAAACCCACCCGGGGTTGCAGACTGGATCAACAGCCATGTAAAATCAGACGAGAGCAATTATTATCGCGTTCCGCTTTCTCCCAAAGGTGCTATACAACTTGGGCTGGCTGACGATTACTCAAAAAAAGTGCTCTTTGTTGCAATCTGCCGAACCTTTGGAATCCCTGCAAAGATCAACCAGGCTGATGGAAAACCGGCTTACCTGCATGGGGGGAAGTGGGAGGAAATTGCATTCGACAAGGAAGTTGCTTCGCCTTCCGAAAAATCAAAGGTTACACTTTATTATGATGGTGTTGAAGGTATTGAGAAACCGTCGTACTACACGCACTTCACCTTGGCACGGCTGGAAAATGGCGTGTTCAAGACCCTGGACTACGAGAATGACCCAACTGCAACCTCATTCCCATGCCAGCTTACTGTTGATGCAGGGTACTACATGCTGGTGACTGGAAACAGGCAAAGTGATGGAAGTGTTTTATGCCGCCTTCAGTTTTTTATGTTGCCGGCAGGCGGCAGCAAAGATGTGCACATAGCAATCAGGAACCGCCAAAAGGAGGCCGATGTTCTGGGTCACCTGAAAACAGACGCTGCTTTCTCTAACTTTCTCGGCAGCGATACGCTAAAGCTGTCCTCTTCGAGAAACGATAAAGGATTGATTCTTCTTCTGATCGAACCAGACAAAGAACCCACTAAACATCTGATGGAAGAGATCCAAGCTTTGCAGGAACCATTCTCTCGATGGCAGGGTACTTTGCTTTTTGTAGTTGCCAAGGGCAAAATACCGGCGGGGTTCAGTCTGGGAACATACCGCAAGTTGCCGGTCGGTGCTGTTATCGGATATGACAGCAATGCGGAAGTTGCTTCGGCTGTCCGTGATGCCTTAGGATTTTCCCCAACGAACCTCCCCGTCGTCATTGCCTGTCGTAAGAATGGTGAGATTATTATGTATTCTGAAGGCTATCGCATCGGGACAGGAGAGCAATTATTAAAAACGCTTCGACTGTTAAAGTAACCAGCGGACTTTGCTTAGAAATGCACATGAGCTACACTTATCCAATCAAGTAGCTATGAACGAAGATTCTCAGCGGCAGGTCCGGAGAGATTCATGCAGGGATGTGGGTACTTCTCCTGTTCTCGCTCGCCTTCTACATTTTCTATCCGTACTGATATGGGTTTCTTTATCTCGAGCGAAAGGAACGTGCGAGCTCTTCAGAGGCATTCTGTTCAGAATGAGAACGAGAAAGAAGTTCCCTCGGTGTTGAATCGCGGATTCACGATATTATTGTAAATCGAGCCGAACGTATATGTGACTCCAACGTAAGTGAAATAGCTGTATCCGGTTTCAAGTTGTCGGCGCTGGAGAAGAATTTCTTCGGGAGTGGCGCCTCGCTTGGGTAAAGACAACTGGTCGTGAATCATTGAGATAACTCCACCTAAGCTGACTGAAAGTCCCTCAAATAGTTTGAGCGTCATTGAGCCTGAGAGGGAAAGATTGTTTCTCCTGAAATCGTAGAAATAATGAGACCCACCAAGTGTTGCGCTCACTGAACCCCATGGCTGCTTTAGAATGAGTGTAAGGGAGAGCGATTCCCCTGGCAACGCTTGCTCCAATTTATCGTAGATTGTCTCCTCATAGTACCAGTTGTGCTCGTAGTTTAGCAGGTAAAGGAATGTAAGTTGCTTTAAGGTCGATGCTGAATAAGGGAAGACATCATATTCAATTGCAGGTGCAACTCTTGTCGAGAATCTAAAATTTCGGTAAGTTGAAGTGTAAGCTGAAGCAAATCCTCCGACTGACCAGTGTTCGCCGAGGCTCCATACAGACATTGCGGAAGATCCCTGGCTCCGGGAAATGCTCACGACTTTCTGGTCACCAATTATAAAGTTGCTTTCACTGTAAAACGCATCTGTTGAGAGCGAAATTTTCAGATCAGATGTTACCCGGTCTGCAGAGATTGAACCTCTAACCGTTCTGAAAGTCTGTAACCGTTGTCCATTGATGAAGCCATTCAATCTGAGGCTGAACACCCAATAGTTCCATTTGTCCTTCACCTCGGCTGGTTGGGATGGTTCCTTGAATGAAACCGAGATATATTTACCAAGTGGTGTTTTTGCTGTATAACGTACAAGGCCAATTTTCAAAGCCCTCACAAGCTCTTTCCGAACATCATCTTCCGTGGCTGATTTCGTTGTAGTAACCCGTAGGGTATCATTCATTCCCTGAAACTCACGCTGCCCAATGAAAACAAGTGTATATTCTTTGCCTCCGCTCCCTGTTGTTTGCGTTGTAATTAGAACATGAACCTGCGCTTCATACCGATCACGTACGTAGTTGACAAACGTAACATTAGTGCGTATGTAATCAATGTCGCAGTAGGTGCAATCGATGAAGATTTTTGGGGCACTTTTCATGAGCGCGGCTGAACTGTCGGGTTGTGCTTGTGAGAAAGAGCTGCTTGTGAAAAGAAGGAAAGGAACAGTTGCAATTAGGAGCTGTTTCATAAGATGTTCCCCCGTTCTCTGAGTAAGCCGAGATGATTATGAATATAATCCGATAGCAGTGGATTTTCAACATTTCCTGGAGGATTCTCCTTGCCTCAAACATTGGTGTAGCGGAGAAAAGCCTCTCGCAATCTTGATCTCTGCAAACCTAAAGCCTATCAGACTATGAGAAAAGAGTCGGTAAGGATTCCGCAGAGAGAATTTTCATCTCCTGCTGAGTCTGATTCCGAAAGCTACCACTCCTACCAAGAGTCCTGTCAGGAGGAGAATCAAAAGGGCTGTCCCCAGGATATTTGCGGGTGCTGCCACATGGATTCGAACGGTTTTGTCCTCCGACTCAACTTTCCGATCGCCCGCAGACGATTCTGTCTTGATTGTTGCTTCGTAGTCGCCGATGCTTACGTCTACGGGTGGAGCTATTGTGAGCAATATAGTTTGTTCTCTTCCGGGAAGAAGGCTCGGAATAATTTCGGGGGAGACGGTCGAGAACCAGTTCACTGGAACGCTGGCTCGCACCTTGATATTATCCAGTCGGCGTGTTCCGTCATTGTAAACTGTCAAGCTCATCTGGACTTTTTCATCTGGTTTTATCTCCTGATAGAAGTTTGTCGCTCTTACCTGAATTCTCCCCACCCCTCGTGGCACAAGCTCCAACCTCACATAGCCAATGTTCATCTTATCCAGCTCCACGGTTGTGTATTTTCTTTGATGGTCGAAATTTTCTATAAGCTTTTGTGGGATCGCAACGGCGTAGAAATCGATAGGCTTGTCGATCATGAAAGAGGTACTATCGTAGCGGTCAGGGAGATACAAGCTGAGCGAGAGTTTACGCGTGTTTACATCTTGTGAGAACTTCACCTGTGAGAGGCGGGCGTTTGTTTCGGGTTCGATGAAATCGTATGTAATCTGACGCGGGAGGTTTAAAACTTGAAGCTTGTACACATTGTCAGCTCTTGAGAAGAGGGCAAGAAGCAAATCGTAGTTCGCACGCATCCCGAGGTCCGCTTCCTGAGAGAACTGTTCAGACGTAATGAGCACTTTGTTGGCACTTTCATCAACCTGAAGGAGAATGTTTTTCTCTTCCGACTTGTCTCCGTAGATGCACCGGACAGTGACATGTTCCAGGTCCTGAAGCAATGAGAGGTCAATCGTAATTGGTCGGTTCTGAGGCATTGCTGCAATCTTCGCCTCGTAGGGCTGACTTACAATCGTGTGCTGGTCGTTCAACAGTGAGACGTAGACATTTGATATTTGGTCCGTCCGAATTCCCTCGAACTCTTCCATATTCACCTTTCTTCCCGCGATCAGACCACCAGTGGTATTTCTGAGAGTTAACTTAACGCGGTTCAGACCATCGCGGGTTCTGTATTTTATTGCTTTATCCACTGTAATATGTGGTTGCTCAAAAGCAAGTGCCAGGATCGCCTGTTGGTAAGTGATTTGAGCGTGCTTGAACGCAGCTTCCGACTGCTGGAATTCCTGCTGAGAAATAAGCCCTTTATCATAGAGCGCCTTCTGTCGATTAAACAATTCCTTTTGCAGATTATAGTCGGTTTGAACTTTTTCGAGATAGAGCGACTTGAAGCGTTCATCGTTTGGGTTGTAAAAAACCTGTGCATGGGCTAAGAATGATAGCAGAAGAGTAAGCGCTGCAATTACTTTGGTCATGTGTGACTTCTTTCGCCTTTTGCCTTTACTTCGTTTATTCTCAATAAGGACAAGTTTCATGCCAGTTGCGTCTGGCTTTTTTCTGCTGAAATTTTGAGGATCACGGACTCTCACTGTGTAAATGGTTACTCGGTTTTGTAAAACGAGATGTGAGATGTACAGGGAATTCTGTAAGTATCAACTGCTGAAACCCAACGCAGAAGAAGTACGTTCTCTGCCCGTCCTTTTGTAGCTTAATCTCTCTGTTCAGCTCATTCAGACCGTACAGCGGGCGCAGTCTTTCACGCGACAATGCCCTTGCTGGCAAATAGATTGTGCGAAACTTCCAATCTTGGATTGCGGTTAATGCGTTCTGTTTTTATCGCACATCCATTCGCGAGAAAGTATGGTGGGCAAAAACGAAGCAGAGAACATTTAGTATCAGTAGTTCGCAAACCGCTGGCAGGGCATGCTGAACATCACGAGAGAAATCTGGATTTGAGTGGACAAAGCGCGGAATCGATTTTGAATCCACCGCTAACCTCGAAATGGAGCGCATTTTGCGAACGTAATATAACCGATGCTTACTCCCTGAATCTGCTAAATCTCGCTCTCTGATGAAGTCTCTAATTTGATATCTATAGCGGCGTACATCCTCGTAGAATTGTTTGTAGTTAGCCAACCCTGTGTTTGAGATTGTTTCCACAATAGTACGGAAAGACGAATAGGGCGACAACAAGTTGAAACGTTCAGCTATCACAGCCTGACCATAGAGTTCAGCAAAACGGGCGTTCATAAGCGCTTCAAGAGTTTGATCGCTTCGCTGAAAGAATCTCTCAATAACTTGCCAGTTTTCTTCGCTTTCTTTTCCCGCGTAGAACTCATAGTATTCTTTTGGAGCTTTCGTTAGCATTTCATCAAGCGCTGCCAGAAATTGTTTTTCAAAAGCTTCTGTTGATGCTACTGGATAGAATCTTTCTGTAATCATGCCCCCCAGGCGCGGTGCAAGGTATATAAAGAAGATCCAGAGAAGGAAAAGGATCGTAAGGCTTGTTGCTGATTTTGAGACTAAAGAAGATAGCCAAATTCCTAACCAAACGAAAAGCGAGAGGTAACAGAGAGCACATAGCCCCCAGAAAACGAATTCAATGGGATACATAATGATGATATTATAGCCAGAGAAAATCTGAGTGATTATAACGCTTAGCAAGGTGCCTATGGCAATGGGTACAAAAAGAAGCAACAGTATCGCAATGTATTTGCTAACGAGGATTTGTTTTCTGAGCACCCCGGTTGACAGTTGGAGCCTTAGTGTTCCTGTTTCCCGCTCTTGTGAGATTGCATCAAAACTCAGCACTATTGCGAGAAAACTGAGTATCATTCCTACGAAGAGCGTCCAATCAAAATCCCAGTACTTGCTGAGCATATAATTACTCTGCATTTCAGGTTTCATCCCAGCAAATGACCGGCCTGTTTGCGGTGCCGAAGCATTGATATTGATGGTTCTTGGATACCGTGTTTCATTTCCAAATGTGAAAAGTTGGGCAATGTGTGGTTTAAGCGTTATTGGAATGACCTGATCGAAGAGCTGATCAAGCCCCGATTCTGCGCTTTCGAGTGCGCTTGAGTAGAGCTTCAGGCTTTGCTGGTAGCTCTGCACCTCGTTATCGAATTTTTTGCAGAATAGTACAGTGCCCGCAGTGTAAATAGTTACGACAAATAGAAATCCTACTACGAAGCGGAAACTCAGTAAGTTATCTCTTAGCTCTTTACCAATTAGTATCTTCCACATCGCTCACCTCTTGTAGCTACGGTTCTCAGAACTCGATAGAGTATTAGCGAACATCGTAGGTCTGTAAACGGTGTCCCGCATACTCAATCAATATGATGAAATAAATAATCAACAATAAAACGGGCAATACTGTATTACTGATAGAGCTTACATCTTTTGCCTTGAAAGCGGGGGCATCACCTAAATCTAAGGGCTCCATGTTTTGTGTCCAGGGCACCGAACTGCGGTCTTTTTCGTATTGTGCAAGCCGACGAGCCGTTGCAGCTGGGTCGATCTGGTCTTTTGTGAGTCGGGAGAAAAAGAGCTGGGCGTTTGTTGAAAATATCCCTTTTTCATCTAAATATCTGATGTATTTGTTCCTGTACTCTCTTGCCTGTTTCAAAAAGTTCTCAAAGTTATCGACATCAGTACGTGCAAAGATGGAAGTGACGTAAGATAGTAGTGCTGCCGGGGAAACGAGGTCCAGCGTTCGCTTATGGCGCAATTGCTTATCAAGCTCGCTGAGATAAAGGTTCTGGTACAACAACCACTCATTATTGGCAGTTTCAGCAATCTCTCTATATAGCTTCACCTGTCTGATTAGAGATTCGAGAACATCGTAATCAGCGTCAGCAACGGCTGTATATATCACTGCCGAACCATAGTTTACAACAGCCTCGATAAATTTTCGTCTTGCAGTATCGTTCAGAATCGCGCTATCTTGGGCTTGTAGATGTTCAAGCTTAAGGAAAAATGATTTATACTCTTCCTCCAATGTAGGCTGGATATCATCAAGTCGCGGTGTTGAGCCAAATTCTGCTGCAAAGTATGTGTTAAGATTGGGTTGCAGTATGCTTAGGAAACACCAGATGAATAGCGATACGGCGAGAGAAGTTGAAGACCGATGAAAAGTTAACGAGGCTAAAGTACCTAGCGCTGCAAAATTTGATAGATACAAGAGGGTTACCAAAGCAATCAAAAGTGCTCTGAAGAGATCCTCCGTGCTCAGTGTAACCCCTAAAACGGTCGGCATCAAAATCAGCACGATTGCAAACAGCATCACAGTAGTGGTTGAGAGGATCAAAAAAGAACCTAACACTTTGCCATATAGCAGTTTCGTTCTTGATACTGGATTGGACATTATAAGCCGCAATGTGCCGTCCTCTTTCTCCCTCGCAAATGTGTCGTAAGTGAGTAAGATCGCTAACAAGCTGAACAGAACCTGCAAAACTAATTCCAAATCAAGCGGGTCATAAATTTGCATCAATGGATTAGAGGCTACTTCGGCTTGCTCATATCGAGGCACGCGATCTATGCTAATGCTTATTACCACAGGGCCAGGTATGTTAGCTCCATTGCTGAACACACTCAATGGGCTCGGTGGATAAACAATCTCCGGCTGATATTGAGAGAAAACCTTGACGTTTCTGAGTTTCTTCTGGGCATCTGCAACGGCTGCGTCATACGCTGACTTTCTGACTCGATAGTCTTCACCTGTTACAATGACGCATACAACAGCAAGGACCAAGCCGATGATGAATGAGGTTATAACTCGAAAGTCAAGAAGCTTTTCAAGCAGTTCCTTCTTAGCTATTCTCCAGATCATCTCATCTCCTCGTCAGTCTAATCTTCGATTCCTGAATTTTCGGATCTCTCTCAAATCTATGTTAAACCTCTTCATCCTATTGTATACCGTATTCCTGTGCACTCCCAATTCCTTCGCTACGCTTTTTATGCACCCAGCAGACTTCATTAACGCTTCCTGAAGTTTGCAGCGCTCTAAAACATCTTGTTCCCACTCGTCAGTATCAAACTGTATATCTTCTGACCTTATTGACCCTCTGCCATTGCTGAGAAGGACTCCCCTTATGATGCACGACTCAAGCTCTCTCACATTCCCAGGCCAATCATAAGAGTAAAGTTTTCTCAGCGCCTCATCTGTCAAGGTGTATCCATCTCGCCCATGTTTCCTGAGAAAATGATGCGCCAGCGCTTTGATGTCGTCTTTCCGCTCGCGTAGAGGCGGGATTGAAATTACATGGACAGCGATCCGGTAATACAAATCCTGCCGGAATCTCCCTGATTGCACAAGTGCCGAAAGCTTACGGTTAGTTGCTGCAATGATTCGGACGTCCGTGGGCACTGGCTTCTCACCTCCAAGACGAACGATCTCCTTCTCCTCAATGACCCGCAGCAGCTTTACCTGAAGATGAAGCGGAAATTCTGAAATCTCGTCCAGAAACAGAGTGCCTCCCTCTGCTTGTTCAAAATAGCCTTTGTGGCTTGTAAATGCGTTGGTAAAGGCTCCACGCTCATGTCCAAAGAACTGACCCTCGAACAGTGTCTCCGGGATTGCACCGCAATTTACAGGCAGAAAGATTCGGTTACTTCGCAGGCTGGCATAGTAAATATAGCGTGCTAATACTTCCTTGCCAACTCCGCTTTCTCCTACAATTAGCACAGGAGCTTCGGCTTTAGAAACTCTGTAGGCAAGCGCGAATACTTCCCTCATCTCTTGACTGTTGATAACAATCTCCGACTGAAGGAACTCCTGTATGGAAGCATAGTTAGCCATGAGATTTCTTTTTGCCAGCAATAAATTAGCTTCCTCACTCAACTTATTTCCATATACTTCAGATAGAGCTTTTCGAGATCTTCGTATCGTATGTCTTCCTCTGCCAGTTCCATAATCAATGTACCTTCCTTCATGATGCCAACTCGGTCAGCTATCTCTTTGGCGCGGAAGACATCGTGCGTTGACATGAGAATTGCCTTCCCTTTGTCTCTAAGCTGCTTGAGCAGGTTAATGAAGTCAGCCGCTGCCCTTGGATCGAGTCCCGATGTTGGCTCGTCAAGAAGCAACGCAGGTGCTTCCTTTAAGATGGCAATAGCAATGCCAAGCTTCTGGCGCATCCCCTTAGAGAATGTCTTTACCCGCTGCTCAAAACAACGCTCCGGCAATCCAACCTGCCGCATCACCATATAATAGTCCTCTTTTCTTAAATCCTTTCTGCCAGCAAGGCTTGTGAAAAAATCCAAATTCTGTCGGGCGGTAAAGTTGCCATAGAGCATCACATTTTCAGAGACGTACGCGGCATACATTTTTGCTTCGAGCGGATTTTTATTGCAATCGATTCCATTGATTTTTGCCTGACCGCTCGTCGGTGGAATGAAGTCGAAGAAAATGTTGATGGTTGTGGTCTTCCCTGCACCGTTCGCACCAAGGAGGCAGTATATCTCTCCCTCTTTGATATCGAGATTCAAGTGGTCCAGGGCTAAGAGCCCATCCTCATACCGCTTGGTTAAATCGATTGCCTGAATCATCACTTATCTCCTCAACAGACGGTATCTTTAGACAGTGCACATATCGAATGTGGATGATCGAAGATGTAGGTTTAATTCTTGTTCCGGGCTTTCTTAGGACATGTCAGATAGGGACAATCTCCATGCCAAAAAATATCTGCGGATTTTTCAGGCTCGCTGAAGTTCTAATAAGCCTGATGGGTAAGAGTATTCACACCAATGGGGAAAAGATTCCACAATAGATGAAACGTGGATAAAGGGACACAGACCACCATCTATGTTCTCTCACTCATTCCCCTCCTTGCCAATCCGATACCGCCGCATCTTGTTGAACAACGTCTTGCGACTTATCCCTAACTTTTCCGCTGCCTTTGTGCGGTTCCAATTGACTTCCTTAAGGGTTTTGAGGATAATTTGCAACTCAATCTGTTCTGTCATCGAGTGAACGCGCTCTTCGAGATTACCTACTTCATGAAGTTCAGTAATGCCGATGCCTCCTGATCCTTCAGTCCATCGAAGAGTTGATTCATCAATACGGTTCCCCTGAGCACTTAGCATTGCGCGTTGGACAACATTCTCCAATTCCCTGATATTTCCTTTCCATTCTCGCTTCATAAGGAGCGCTAAAGCCTCATCTGAAACTTCGGTGATGTTCTTCCCGAAGACGGGTGAGAATTTTGCCAGGAAGTGTTGAACATAAATTGGGATATCATCAAGGTGTTCACGCAGTGGGGGCATATGGAGCTTCAGGACATGAAGTCTATAATACAAATCCTCACGGAATTTCCCGTTAGCGACTTGAGTTTCCAGATCCTTATTCGTTGCTGCAATCACTCTGACATCAACCCTTACACGCCGGTTTCCGCCGACTCGGGTGAATTCTCTTTCCTGGAGGACCCTGAGCAGTTTAGCTTGGGCTTCGAGGGGAAGCTCACTGATCTCATCCAAGAATATTGTCCCTCCGTTTGCTTCTTCGAATTTACCTATCCGCTGTGATCGTGCGTCAGTAAATGCTCCTTTCTCATGTCCGAAAAACTCGCTTTCGATCAAACTCGCAGGGATTGCAGTGCAGTCAACAATAACAAAAGGGTTGTCCATCCGTTTGCTTTCGTAGTGAATTGCCCTTGCTGCTAATTCCTTCCCTGTCCCACTTTCACCTTCAATTAGCACTGTAGCATCAGTAGAGGCGAGCTCCAGAATCTTCCGTCGGACTGTCTTCATGATTTCACTTTCCCCAATGAGATTGTGGACTCCATATCTGCCGTGGAGCTCAGATTTCAACTGGCTGACCTCTCTTTTCAAGCGGTGGAGTTCTGCAGCGCGCTTCACCACAAGAAGCATCTGTTCGTTGTCGAACGGTTTTGTGAGATAATCGTATACCCCTTCCTTGATTGCCTGAACGGCGGATTGGATCGTCCCGTGTGCGGTGAGGATTATCGAAATGGCACTTGGAAGTTGCTCTTTGATGAGGCGAATGGTCTCCATGCCATCCAATCCCGGCATCTGGAGATCAACGATAAGAAGATCTGGCATATATGCCTTAGATTTTGCCACCGCATCAACCCCATCCTTTGCAGTCTCTACATCGTAGCCTTCGTCTTTTAAGATCGCTGCAAGGATGTTACGGATTTTTTCCTCGTCGTCAATGACGAGAATCCTGACACTTCTTTGTTCATTCTCCATTTGTTCCGGTTCGAGGTTGTTGGTCATTTGTGATTCATTGATTTTTTCAAAGTGCCTGTTTAAGTGGAAGCCATATAAGTACAGTTGTGCCCGTATGTTCTCCTTCCGTTTGACTTCGTATTTCGATTTCTCCTCCATGCTTACTGATAATTCCGTAAGAGATTGATAGACCCAAGCCAGTTCCATTTTCCTTCGTGGTGAAAAATGGGTCGAATACTTTTGGCAAGTTTCTTTTCTGAATACCAGGGCCAGTATCGCGTATTGCAATGCAAAGGAAGCCCCTCTTTTCGACAGTTCTTCCCTCGTTTGCAACGGCTTCGGGGCGCGTAGATGCTAACGTCACGTCGATTTGTCCCCCTTTCGGCATCGCCTGAATGCTATTCATCAATATGTTAAGAATGACTTGCTTGAGTTGGGCAGCATCGCCAATGATTGTGGTATCTTGAGCCTTCACTTCCGTGAAAACTGCAATGTTATGCCTCCTCAACTCAGAATCAAGCAATAGAAGAGTCTGCTGGATCAGGTTCTGAAGATTTACTTCGCTCATATGGAGTTCAGCAGATTTGCTGAACGACAGGAGTCCCTTGATGATTCGATCGATACGATCTACCTCTTCGAGAATCCCATCGACGAGGGACCTCTTTTCACCTGGCAGGTCTTTTTGTATGTACTGCACAGTGCTTCGAATTGCTGTCAGAGGATTGCGGATTTCATGGGCAGCGCCAGCAGCAAGTTCTCCTATGGTTGCGAGTTTGTCAGCATGGAAAAGCTTTTTTAACTTTTCTTCTTGAAACTGATACATCAGAGCATGTTCGATCGCCAAAGCACTTTGATTTGCAAGTGCCGTGAGCATCTCTACCTCTGACGGCTTGTACGGTGCACCGCCTGTTTTCCTTCCGAAGAAAAGTGCCCCTGTCAACCGATTCACGACGATAAGCGGAATTATCAGCACAATGCCTGCCTCCCTCAGCAACCCCTGCTCTCTTTCCGACAGAAACTTTACGACTTCAATATCTTTAGTGACATCGAGGGGGCATCGGTTCACGCTGAGCCACTTGATTAGATTTTCGGAGCGAGAAAAACTAAGATCTTGAAGAAATTCGGGGTGACCCCCTCTGGCTACCTTGCCCACGTATCGTCCTGTGATTGGTTCGAAGATCATAACATAAAGAGAATTTGCATCGACGACTTCTCGGAATTTCGACCCCAGGTTCTCAAGGAGTTGGTCCAACCCAATGATGCGGGTTATGGACTGGAGGAATTCCTGATGGAAGAGGTCTCTCGCAACATCCATTCGGGCTTTTAGTCTGCTCTCCTTTAAATACGGAATCTTCATTATCTCAGCCGGCAAGCACTCGTTAGCAATCTACCGTATAAAGTTATTGTTTCTACTTTTGAGTTTCAACTTCGAGAAGGTTCTGACGAGTGGCGATTCTCGTTGCATCTCTTTGTTCCTCTTTCTATGTTTATGTTGTTCTAATTTGAAATTGGTCTTTTCTACAGACATGTCAGGGAGCGACTCTTTAGCGAACAAACGGCGAGTTTTGCATGTGCTCACATCGGAAGCGTGGGGAGGCTTGGAATACTACGCCTGTACGTTAGCCGTAGCGCTGCACAAGGCAGGGGTTGAAAGCTACTTTGCATGTAATCCAGAGAGTCGTGTTGGTGAATTCGTACAAGCGCATGGGTTGCCATACCTTACGCTATTCCATCGAAGACTCCCACATCCTTCTGACGTTGTGCGTTTGCGGCGGTTTGTCGCCGGCAACCAGATCAGCGTCGTCCACTCACACTACCACAGCGATGTATGGTTGGCATCCATTGCACTGAGATGGAAAGCCTCCCTCCGCACGGTGAGATTCTTTCATAGTTTCTACATGGGGATGATACCAAAGAGAGATTTTCTTCACGCATGGATTTACCGACGGGTTGATGGGTTCTTTGTATCATCTCGGAAGTTTCTTGATGAAGTCAAAGAGTGTATACCCGCCGCTGCAAACAAAGCATATGTGCTTCCGTACGGACGCGATCTATCCCAATTTCAGCATGATTTCTCCAGACGTGCCGCTGTTCGTAAATCACTGAATGTCGACAAGGACACACTACTTGTTGGCGTCATGGCACGCATAGACCCTGGCAAAGGGATTCGGGAGTTTGTCGAATCATATCTTCTGCTTCCAGATGACGTTAGGGAGCATACTGTCTACCTTGTCATGGGAGAGCCAACAATAAAGCGATCAGGATTGGGCCGTGTAGTGTACGAACCGGCATGTGAAGTTTACAGCGAGGAGATCCATAAATTTGTAAAATTGCATCGTCTGGAAGGGCGAGTCCGATTCATAGGCTTTCAAAGGGACTACATCCCGTTTCTCGATGCAATGGATGTTTTCGTGTTGCCAAGCCATGCTGAGACATACTCGCTTTCAGCCCTTGATGCAATGGCGATGAACCTTCCCGTAGTTGGGACGGACTCCGGTGGTACTCCAGAACAGATCAAGGATGGGGTGAATGGTTTTCTTATTGAGCCCAAAAACGCTGCAGCAATTGCGGCCGCGATTCAACGATATTACTTTGACCCGAAACTAAGAAAAGAGCATGGAATTAATGGCAGACGCTTCGTTGAATCGAACCATGATCTCCGTCAGACAATCTCACGGATGTTGAGCTTCTATGGACTGCCAGAGGTCACCTCGTGAATCCGCCAAAGGCGCAATCGTGATTCAGCAGCTATGATGAGAATTCCTCTTACGAAGCCACATATACCAGCGAATTTGCTGCCTGGGTTAGAGGCAGTGCTTCGCACGGGTGTTCTTCACGGGAATGGGGAAGTTGGTCAGCGTGTCGAGCGCTGGATGGAACGGACGTACGGCTTTCGTCATGTTCTTTTAACAACGTCCGGTACCCACGCCCTTGAGCTTGCAGTGATGCTCCTGGATGCTAAGTCGGGGGATGAAGCGATTCTCCCGAGCTTTACTTTTGTGTCGACAGCGAATGCCGTGCTTCGAGCTGGTCTTGTTCCGGTCTTTGCAGAGATTGACGAGGAGACATTGAATATCTCCCCGCAGGATGTTGCCAAGCGGGTGACGCCGAAAACGCGTGTGATCATTCCCGTGCATTATGGAGGCGTTGCATGCGACATGGATGCTTTAGGATCGATCGCTGATGAGCACAAGTTAGCGATAGTGGAGGATGCGGCTCATGCCATAGGGGCTTCATACAAGGGTCGAATGCTCGGTGGGATCGGTGCGATGGGATGTCTCAGCTTTCATGACACGAAGAACGTTACCTGTGGTGAGGGGGGAGCCTTTGTGACGAACGATGATAGATTAGCTGCTCGTGCTGAGACGATCCGCGAGAAGGGGACGAACCGCGCCCAGTTTCTCCGTGGTGAAGTCGACAAATACACGTGGGTTGATATTGGAAGCAGCTTCGTCATTTCTGAGATCCTCGCTGCGCTGCTTGAAGCTCAGTTTGCTGTCATCGAGGAAATTACAAAACGCCGAAAAACAATCTACGAATTTTATCTGACAAACCTGCGTCCACTTGAACAGCGGGGACTGTTGCGTCTACCTGTTATCCCACCGTATGCTCAGACGAATTATCACTTGTTCCACATTCTTCTCCCAACTGAAGGAATTCGAAATGCGCTCATGGGTCATCTTCGTAATGCCGGCATTGGTGCAGCCTTCCACTACATCCCTCTGCATTCTTCACCATTTGGCAAACAATTCGCTCGTGGCGATCTACCTGTGACGGATAAGGTGAGCCGCTGCCTCCTTCGGTTGCCGCTGTATCCTGATCTCACGGAAGCAGAATCCTCATACATCGTTGAACAGATTGCAGAATTCTTTTCAAAGATTTCTCGGGAATAGTGAGCTCGTTCCCATAACTGTTCGTGAGAAAGTAATTCCCGTATCTATGTCAAACTAAGGCAGGGGTCAAGATGGCGTCAGAGGTGATCGAATCAATTGGCTCATTGGAAAGCTATGTTGAAAATATCCTGAACCACCTTGAGGCACAATCTTTTGTTTCACGTTTGTGGCAGAAGGATCCGTCACTCTGGAAGCCTGATCCGCTACATCAAGGGGTAATCAGTAATCGACTCGGATGGCTTGACTCACCGAAGTTGATGCTGAGTCATGTGGAGGAGCTCATTGAGTTCACTCGGAAGGTCTGTGCGGATGGTTTCACCCATGTCCTTCATCTCGGCATGGGTGGAAGTAGTTTAGCTTCTGAAGTGATTCGGTCAGCATTTGGGGTGCGGGAAGGCTTCCTGAAGCTTCATGTTTTAGATAGCACATCCCCGGATGCGATTCGGGCGGTTGAGCAGTCTTTGCCAATTGAACGGACCCTCTTCATTGTTGCCACAAAGTCCGGGACAACAACTGAAACACTAACTCTTTATCAATATTTCTATGATAGGATTGCCTCGATCAAAGGGAATGAAGCAGGGAAGAATTTTGTAGCACTTACAGATCCCGGCACATCTCTGGTAGACGAAGCACAGGCAAGAAATTTCAGGCATATCTTTTTGAACCCCAGGGACATTGGTGGCCGTTATTCTGCGCTTTCTTACTTCGGACTTCTTCCAGCGGCATTGATAGGTGTTGACATTGAGCATTTTCTCAGTCGCGCTGTAGATATGCAAGAATTATGTGGACCGACCCGCTCGCCGCGGATTCGTGAGAATCCGGGGGTTCGGCTTGGTGCAATTCTTGGAGCAGCAGCAAAAAACAATAGAGATAAAGTCACATTTATTGTAAGTCCTCAGTCCCCCTGCAGGGGACTCGGATCGTGGCTTGAACAGCTCCTCGCGGAAAGTACAGGAAAGGAAGGAACAGGAATCATCCCGATTGATAGCGAACAACTTGGTGTGCCTGAAGTGTATGGTACCGATCGGCTGTTTGTGCATATAACGGTGCGTTCTGCATCTGAAGATGGGGTATCATCGAAAATTGATGCGCTTCGTTTTGCTGGTCATCCTGTCGTTACGATTATTCTGAACGACCTGTACGACCTCGGGCAGGAGTTTTATCGTTGGGAGTTTGCTGTTGCAACAGTTGGGGCTCTTCTCGGGATTAATGCGTTCGACGAGCCGAATGTCCAGGAGAGCAAAGATATGACAAGAGAGATGCTTGCAACATTTGCCGAAAGTGGGTCGTTCCCGGCGGAGCATCCACGCGCCGAATGCGGGTCACTTCGCCTTTTCGCTGACGACGCGACGTTTGAAGAGCTTAAGGCAGCTCGGAGCGGTCGTTTTCCAGAGAGCTCATTTGCTGGGTTGCTTGAAGCGCACTTCCATCGAGCGCAAGCCGGCAACTATTTTGCTTTTATGGCATATCTTCCACCTTGTGAAGAATTCGATCGCTTTTTCGATAGTCTTCGAGTGGAGATACGCAAGCATCTGCATGTTGCAACTACATTTGGGTATGGACCCCGGTTTCTTCACTCGACGGGGCAACTCCATAAAGGGGGACCAAATACAGGGATCTTTCTCCAGATTACGGCTGAAAGCCGTGAAGACGTGCAGATTCCAAATTCGTCGTATACTTTTGGCGTTTTACTTCGGGCACAGGCGCTTGGGGACCTCGAGGTTCTTCGAAGACATAAGCGAAGGGTAATTCGCATCGATCTTGGTGAGAATGCTCTCGAGGGACTCAACATGTTGATGAGTGTTGTGAAGAACATCGTGAGGAGCTAAGTTGTCTGCTGCCACCTGTGGCGATTTCAAGTCTGCTTTGTACGCCCGGAGGGAGTCGAACCCCCAACCCTCAGATCCGTAGTCTGATGCTCTATCCAATTGAGCTACGGGCGCAATTTCAACCGCCGGTTGCTCCGCCTCTGGCGGTGATGTAGCGCTAACGGGAATCGAACCCGTATTTCAGCCTTGAGAGGGCTGCGTCCTAAACCGTTAGACGATAGCGCCGTTGTGTCCCAGTGGCGCCGATGACGACGTGCTGCCCGGCCAGGGCTCGAACCTGGACTTTTCTGATCCAGAGTCAGACGTGTTGCCAATTACACCACCGGGCAAGAACATAAAAAAGATAACAAGCATTCAACTGAAAATCAAGGCAAACTTAAATCCTCTCTTATTTCCCATGAAAAAATCGCCTTGCTTTTAAAAATGGCGTTTGTTAGTTTTTTATCGTGATTGAACACATAATCAAATAAGCTCTCCGAGACAAAAACACGCATGGCGAAATTCCGTGGAGTCGATTATTATGGGCTTGATAGCCTCCTCTCACCTGAGGAAATTCTTGTCCGCGATACAGTCCGTGAATTTGTTGATGATAACGTCATCCCTATAATAGAAAAACATTATCGGGAAGGGACATTCCCCATGCAGCTCATTCCAAAGATGGCTGAGCTTGGATTGTTTGGAGGGACTTTCCCGGCAAAGTACGATTGCGTGGGGATGAACAACGTTGCCTATGGTCTCGTGATGCAGGAACTTGAAAGAGGAGATAGCGCCATCCGAAGCTTCGCTTCAGTTCAAAGTGCCCTTGTAATGTATCCAATTTATACGTTTGGAACTGAGGAGCAGCGAAGATATTGGTTGCCGAAATTAGCTCGCGGTGAGAAAATAGGTTGCTTCGGTCTGACCGAGCCGGATTACGGTTCCAACCCGGGTGGAATGATCACACGAGCGACGCGTGTTGACGGTGGTTTTATCCTCAATGGGGCGAAGATGTGGATCACGAATGGAACGATCGCTGATGTCGCTGTGGTCTGGGCAAAACTCGATGGGGTCGTGCATGGGTTCTTAGTTGAAAAAGGATCGAAAGGATTTTCCGCTCCCGAAATGAGAGGGAAACATTCCCTCCGAGCGTCTGTGACGTCCGAGCTCGTCCTTGAAGATGTATTTGTTCCTGAAAGTCACTGGCTTCCAAATACGTCAGATCTTCGGAGTCCACTTATGTGTCTTAGCCAGGCTCGGTATGGGATTGCCTGGGGAGCAATAGGCTCTGCAATGGCTACGTACAGCGTCGCTGTTGAGTATGCGAAATCTCGAATCCAGTTTGATAAGCCAATCGCTGCTTTCCAGTTGACCCAGGAAAAGCTGGTCCATATGCTTACAGAAATCACCAAGATGCAATGCCTTACATTGCAACTCGGCAGGTTGAAGGATCAAGGCAAGGCAAGATATCAGCAAATTTCCCTGGCGAAGCGAAACAATGTGCACCACGCGCTTGAGATAGCACGCATGGCAAGAGAGATCCTCGGTGCTAATGGCATCCTTGATGAGTATCCTGTGATGCGCCATATGGCAAACCTTGAGTCGGTGAAAACATACGAAGGAACCCATGAAATGCAGACCCTCATTGTTGGTGCAGATATCACAGGCATTGAAGCATATCGGTGAAAGAATGAGTCCGCGGGTTTCTTCACGCAGCCGGATCATTGGCGACGCTATTACGTTTGACGATGTCCTTCTCGTCCCTGCCCATTCCCGAGTACTCCCCAGAGAAACAGATGTTCGGTCGCGGTTCACACGCACAATTGCACTGAATATTCCATTGGTCAGTGCCGCTATGGACACAGTGACTGAGTCGGAGATGGCGATTGCGCTTGCGCGGGAAGGAGGGATTGGGGTTATTCATAAAAACATGAGCATCGCTCGTCAGGCTGAGGAAGTAGATCGTGTGAAGCGATCCGAGAGCGGGATGATTTTTCAACCGATAACGCTGCATCCAACGGCAACAGTTGGTGAGGCTCTGGCATTGATGGCGAAATACAGGATCTCTGGTTTCCCTATCGTTGATGAAAATGGCGTTCTCGTTGGCATCCTTACAAATCGCGATCTTCGCTTTGAGCCCAGTCCGAATGTTCGTATCTCAGAGCTTATGACGAAGGATAACCTTGTCACGGCTCCTGTTGGCACAACTCTGGAGCGCGCAGAGCAAATTCTGCAGAAGCACAAGATTGAGAAGCTTCCTATTGTCGATGAAAAGGGAAAGCTTCGCGGGTTGATCACCTTTAAGGATATTCAGAAGAAAAAGAGGCACCCTGATGCTTGCAAGGACGAGCGTGGGAGGCTACGCGTTGCTGCGGCTGTTGGTGTAACTTCTGATACACTTGAACGTGCAGCTGAATTAGTTCGTGCAGGCGTCGATGCCGTTGTTGTGGACACTGCCCATGGACATACCGAGGGGGTGATCAAGACAGTGAGATCTCTGAAGAAGCGATTTCCCGGTCTTCAAGTAGTTGCCGGAAACGTCGCTACACGAGAGGGCACAGTCGCCTTAATTAAGGCGGGAGTTGATGCAGTTAAAGTAGGAATCGGTCCCGGTTCGATCTGCACAACGCGTGTGGTGACAGGTGTGGGGGTGCCACAAGTTACAGCCATTATGGAGTGTGCGAAAGCTGCGGCGAAGTATGACGTCCCCATCATCGCGGATGGTGGGATCAAGCAGACGGGCGACATTGCGAAAGCAATTGCAGCCGGTGCTGATGCCGTAATGATTGGGAGCCTCTTCGCCGGCTTAGAGGAATCTCCGGGAGAAAAGATTCTGTACGAGGGGAGAACATACAAAATTTATAGGGGGATGGGGTCGGTCGAGGCAATGAAAGAAGGAAGCAAGGATCGATATTTCCAGGATGTCGAAGATGATATCAAGAAACTTGTTCCTGAGGGCATTGAGGGGAGGGTCCCTTACAAAGGTCCTTTGAGTGATGCCGTGTATCAGATGATTGGTGGATTACGGGCTGCAATGGGATATTGTGGCGTCCGTACCATTGAAGAGCTAAAAACAAAAAGCTTATTTGTCCGCATGACTGATGCAGGTCTGCGGGAAAGCCATCCGCATGACATAGCGATGACAAAGGAGCCTCCTAATTATTACTTCTAAGAGCAAGCGGGCAGCAATGTCGCTATCTCACCTTAATGTTCTCCGGTCACAGTTAGTGGAGAAGCATCTTGACGCTTTCCTTTTGAACGATCCTGCACTGTTGAGATTTTTCACGGGTTTCACAGGCTCCAGTGGACTTCTTTTCGTCACGCGGCGCTCTTCGATCTTTGTTACGGACGGTCGGTACAAAGAGCAAGTCGCGAGGGAAGTTGACTCAGTGAGAACCGTGATTGCCGAAGGGTCTCTTTTCGAGACGCTGGGCAAGCACGTGAAACTTCCACATGGAGCTGTTGTCGGAGTTTCCGAAGAACATCTTACACTTGCACAAGCGCAGTCACTTAGAAAGCATCTTCGAGGGATCAGACTTCGTCCGGCGTCAAGTGTTCTACAGGAAATTGTATCGATCAAGAGGGCGCGCGAACTTCACCTGCTGGTCTCAGCAATTCGACTTTCGGAGTTTGTCTTCAATGAGATCTTAGATAGCCTTCGTCCGGGGGTGAAGGAGATCGAAATTGCTGCGGAGATAACATATCTACATCGTCGCTTCGGTGCAGAGCGAGATGCATTTGAGCCGATCGTTGCAAGTGGATGGCGCTCTGCCTTACCTCATGCTCATGCCAGTGATAAGAAACTCAAGCACAATGAACTTGTCCTTATTGATTTCGGGTGCTTCGTTGGCGGTTTTGCAAGTGATCTCACGAGAACTGTAGCAATTGGCAAACCTGCATCTCGTGTGAAACGAATGTATGAAGCCGTCCTTGAAGCTCAGTCGCGTGCGATGGAAAAAGTGGCTCCGGGCATTGCAGGCAAAGAAGTCGATCGGATAGCGCGAGATGTGCTCACGAAATATGGATACGGAAACTACTTTGTGCATTCAACCGGTCATGGACTTGGGGTAGCAGTTCATGAACCCCCGAGGCTCTCCGCTCGAAGCAAGGATGTGCTCCAAAGCGGAAATGTTGTAACGATCGAACCAGGTGTCTATATCCCGCATATCGGCGGCATACGGATCGAGGACGATGTCCTGGTCACCGAAAAAGGTCCAGAGTGTCTGACTCGTCTTTCTCGGGATTTGTTGATTGTATGAGCGCTGTCGAAGCTATTTCAGACGAGAAGAGTTCGCGAAAGCGAGTGTTGGTGATTGCGTACTATTTCCCGCCGATGGGACTTGCGGGAGTCCAACGGACATTGAAGTTTGTCAAATACCTCCCCGAGCGTGGCTGGGAACCAATTGTGCTCACCATAGCCCCTACAGGGTATTTCGCTCAGGACTTTTCTCTCCTCGAGGAGGCGGAATCGCTGGGTATACGGATCGTCCGCACTGGCTCAATCGACCCGACGAGGGCATTTACACGTGGGAAACAGAGTCCGGTTGTGGTGAAGATGCCCCGCGAGCCAATCCGGAAAGTTTTGAACCGCTTGAGTCAGGTTTTCTTCATCCCTGACAACAAGATTGGATGGAAACATGCAGCCCTCCGCTCTGCTCGAAAAATTATTGCTGCCGAGAAGATAGACCTTATCTTCGCAACAGCTCCTCCGTACACGGACTTCCTTATTGGTGCGAAGCTTAAACAGGCAACTGGATTGCCGCTTGTCATAGATTACCGCGATGCATGGCTTGATAATCCCTATCACTTTTATGTTACACCTTTTCATCGATGGATTCACTCTCATTTGGAAAGACATGTACTTCGGTCTGCAGATAAGGTCGTCGCTATTAACCGTCGCATTAAAGAGCTATTGCTTCGTCGATATCAATTTTTGCGCTACGAAGATGTTGTGATAATTCCGCAGGGGTATGATCCTGCTGATTTTCAATTTCAGGAGCCTCCTGTGGCTCAAGCCTCCAGGATGCGCTTTACATACGCTGGTACGTTCTACGAAGATCGAAGCCCGAGGTACTTTCTTCTGGCGCTGAAGAATGTTTTGGACAGACGTCCTGAGATTCGTCCCAGAATTGAGGCATGTTTCATTGGTCATTTCCGTGCTGAGAATCTTAAGCTGGTTCGGACTCTTGGACTGACCGATGTGGTGACCGTTCTTGGGTATAAGAGCCATAAGGAAACAGTGCAATGCTTAGTCGCTTCGGATGTTCTATGGCTCATCATTGGAAAGGGGAGGGGGAAGGACATGATGTCAACGGGAAAACTATTTGAATACATTGGAGCACGGAAACCGATACTTGGTTGTGTCCCGAATGGTGTTGCCCGTTCGACCATTCTGGAATCCGGAGCTGGCTTCGTGACAGACCCATATGATGTGAAGGGGGTAGAGCATGCGATCCTTCAGCTATACGGACTCTGGGAGAAAGGGGAGTTACCTGTACCGCGTAAGGAATTTACTGAGCGGTATCGACGTGATCTTTTAACGGCTGAGCTTGCACGAATTTTTGAGTTCTTGACATGAACGTTCTTATCCTTGGGGGTGGTGCGCGTGAGCATGCGATTGCCTGGAAGCTCCGTCAGAGCCCATTAGTGAACGACCTCTTCTGCGCGCCCGGCAACGGCGGTATCCAGGAAATTGCTGAGATTATCTCTATGCGAGCAGATGATGGTGCGGCAATCCGGACATTTGCACAGAAGAATCAGGTTGATCTTGTGTTTGTGGGTCCAGAGCAACCGCTCGTTTTTGGAATTGCTGATGTGCTTCGGAGGGATGGCTTCAGGGTCTTCGGTCCGAATCGCGCTGCGGCGGAAATCGAGGGGAGCAAGGCGTTTGCAAAGGCATTCATGGATCGCTGGCGCATACCTACAGCAGCGCATCGTGTTTTCTCACGAGATGAGTTCAGCATCGCCCACGATTATGTAGCACGGCAAAAAGTGCCGATTGTGATTAAGGCTGACGGACTTGCTGCAGGGAAGGGCTCGTTTGTGTGCGAGAGCTATGAAGAAGCAAAAGAGGTAATCAATGATATTTTCATTAAGGACAGGTTTGGGGTTTCTGGATCACGCATTGTGATTGAAGAGTTTCTGAAAGGGGATGAGGCTTCAATCTTCGCATTCACAGATGGCAAGCATATTATTGTTCTTCCTCCAGCACAAGATTACAAACGCCTTCTCGATGACGACCGTGGCAAAAACACAGGGGGGATGGGAGCTTATGCTCCGACGGCACTTGTTGATGATTTGCTCCTCGATCGCATCATAGATGAAATCATTCTTCCGACGATCCATGGCTTGGCATCTGAAGAGAGACTGTACAACGGATGCCTCTACGCTGGTTTGATGGTCACTGAAAGCGGGCCAAAAGTTGTCGAGTTCAATGTACGACTCGGGGACCCTGAGGCACAGGTTGTTCTGCCGGTGATCGATGAGGATGTTGCAGAACTGGCTCTTGCTTGTGCAACCGGCGACCTTGGAACCGATGCTGTGCTCAAGCCATCACGAGCAGCAACGTGCGTTGTGATGGCATCAAAAGGATACCCGGATGAATATGAAGTTGGGAAGGAGATTTTCGGGCTGGAGCAATTTCATGGGCGGAGCGATGTTGTGATTTTCCACGGTGGCACTCGGCGAGAAGGTGAGGCTTATGTAACCTCAGGGGGCCGTGTGCTTTCCATAACTGGAATTGCAGATGACGAAGATCTCCCCAAAGCAATCTCTACCGCCTATGAAGCAGTGAATGCTATCACGTTCGCAGGTGCCCAGTTCCGCTCGGATATTGGAGCAAAGGGGATTCGCTATTTGATGCAACGGAGGCATTCAGCGTGAAGATCCTCGTTACAGGTGGGGCAGGCTTTATCGGATCACACGTTGTTGATGCCTATATTGCTGCTGGTCATGAGGTATGCGTGGTTGATGATTTATCGACGGGAAGGGGTGAGAACCTCAACCTGAAAGCTCGGTTTTACAAGCTTGATATTCGAAGAAGCGAGGAACTTCAGGATATATTTGCTCGTGAGAAATTCGATGTTGTGAATCATCATGCAGCGCAAATGAATGTCAGGAAATCTGTGGAAGATCCAACATTCGACGCCTCTGTGAATATTCTCGGTGGATTGAATATTCTCGAATGCTGCCGGCTTTACGGGGTGAAAAAAGTTATTTTCGCTTCAACCGGAGGAGCGATTTACGGCGAACAAGATTATTTCCCCGCGGATGAGGAACACCCGATGCGCCCCCTTTCTCCCTATGGTGTTGCGAAACTTGCATTTGAGAAGTATCTGTTCTATTATCATCAGGTTTATGGCTTAGAATACATATCACTCCGGTACGCTAACGTCTATGGGCCTCGACAAAATCCTCACGGCGAAGCAGGAGTTGTTGCTATCTTCACAAAGAAGATGTTGGCTGGAGAGCAGCCTATTATAAATGGTGATGGAACACAAACGAGAGATTATGTCTATGTTGGGGATGTTGTGCGAGCCAATGAGTTAGCTCTGGCGTATTGCCGCTCAGCCGTGTTCAATGTCGGTACAGGGGTAGAGACAGACGTCAATCAGCTATTCAGGAAATTATCTCTCCTTACGAATGCGCATGTTCATGAGGTTCATGGTCCTGCAAAGGCGGGGGAGCAGCTCAGAAGCGTTCTCTCGTGGGGAAAAATACACGAAGAACTTGGATGGAGCCCGGGGATTACTCTTGATGAAGGGCTTCGTCTTACTGTGGATGCTTTTCGGAAAGCTGACCCGTTATGAGAACAGGCGAGCACAAGATCGAGGCGTTAATTAAGCGACTCGTAGCAACCGATCGACGAGCTATCGCGCGTGCCATCTCGATAGTTGAGAATCTGCGTCCTGAAGCACAGATACTTCTGAGGTCGGTCTATTTCAAAACTGGACATGCATACCGCGTTGGTATCACCGGTCCACCCGGGGCAGGCAAAAGCACAATTGCAAGCAAGTTAGCCCGGCTGTATGGAGAGCAAGGTCTGAAGGTTGGCATCATTGCTGTGGATCCGACAAGCCCTTTCACTGGGGGCGCACTCCTTGGCGACCGCATTCGGATGAGCGACGTTGAACTTGATGACCGTGTGTTTATTCGAAGCATGGCATCCCGAGGCAGTCTTGGCGGCCTGAGTCAGACGACGCAAGACGTTGCCGATGTACTGGATGCGGCGGGCTTCGATATGATTCTTCTGGAGACGGTCGGTGTTGGACAGTCGGAGCTTGACATTGTTCAAGCTGCGGATACCGTGATAGTAGTCCTTGTCCCGGAATCTGGAGACGCCATTCAAGCGATGAAAGCGGGCTTGATGGAGATCGCCGATTTCTTTGTGTTAAACAAAGCTGACCGCCCCGGCGCCGATCAGGCGGTGATTGCGCTGCGCACTATTCTCGCACTTCGGCCGGCGACTGATGGATGGACGCCGGCAGTCCTTAGAGCCGTTGCAAGCGAAGCGAAAGGTATCGAGGAAATCTCACAACTAATTGCACAACACCGCGAATTTCAATCGTCAAATAACTTGTTATTGAAACGGCGTACAGCTCGAGTGCAGGAGAAAGTGAAGGAGCTCGTCAGACAGGCAATCCAGAGAGATTTCTGGAATGAGGAGCGAAGGAAGCTGCTTGAATCGAAACTCCCTCTGCTTCTTAATCATGTTGTCACTCCGTTTGATCTGGCTGAGGAGTTAGTTGCAAATTTCAAGAACGGATCATGCTGGGTTTAGTAATTTGATAGCAAGGAAGAAACCGCTATGAAACAACATGAATTCTCCGGGGTTGAGTTCTCCTACACAGATAGCATGAAGATGGTTCAGCAGCTTGCACGCGATTTCGCTCAGAAGGAGATCAAGCCCGTCGTTATGAAATATGATGAATCTCAGGAATTTCCGTTTGACATTGTGAAGAAACTGGGTGAAGTTGGTTTCATGGGGATCATTTTCCCTGAAGCATACGGCGGTGCTGGCTTTGGATATTTGGAGTACGTTGTGATCATCGAGGAGCTTTCGAAAGTTGATCCATCCATAGGGCTTACTGTCGCTGCGCATAATAGCCTCTGCACGAATCACATTTACCTGTACGGCAATGAAAAGCAGAGGAGAAAATATTTGCCTGCACTCTGCTCGGGTGAATCAATAGGTGCATGGGGATTAACGGAACCATGGGCGGGGAGCGACGCGGCATCCTTGAAGTCAACAGCCGTTCGCAGCGGCGATGTCTACGTTTTGAATGGCACAAAAGCATTCTGTACGCATGGGAGTGTCGGAACGGTTGCCGTGGTCATGGCAATCACTGACAAATCGAAAGGGAAGAAGGGAATTTCCGCGTTCATCCTTGAGAAAGGGATGGAAGGATTTTACCCTTCTAAGAAAGAGAATAAGCTGGGCATGAGGGCATGCGACACGTCGAGTTTAGTATTTGACAATGTTCTTGTCCCGGCTGAGAATTTATTGGGAGAGGAAGGGACAGGCTTTGTTCAAGCTCTGACCGTGCTCGATGGAGGACGCATCAGCATTGCTGCTCTGGCTCTTGGTATTGCCCAGGGAGCGTTGGAGACAAGCCTCAAATATGCAAAAGAGCGATTGCAGTTTGGCAAACCTATCGGTGAGTTTCAAGCCATTCAATGGAAATTAGCGACAATGGCAACTGAGATCGAAGCAGCACGGCTTCTCACTTTGAAAGCGGCTTTTCTCAAAGACCAAGGGAAGGATGTCATCATGGAATCTTCAATGGCGAAGTACTATGCCAGTGAGGTGGCAGCACGGGCAACGACAGAAGCTGTGCAGATCCACGGTGGATATGGGTTCATAAAAGATTTTCCTGTAGAGAAATACTATCGGGACGTGAAGCTTACAACGATTGGAGAAGGGACCTCTGAAATTCAGAAGCTCGTGATCGCAAGGGAGCTTTTGAAAATGTTCTGAGAAATTAGCTATGGCGTTGATTGGCAGCGAGATAAAGCACGACCTTACCTTCAGCCGCTACGAGGATCATCTTAAAAATCTGATCCGCATCCTCAGGGTGCGTGAGGAAACGACAAGGCTTGGAGGAGGTCCCGAAGCGATTGAAAAGCTTCACAAGCGTGGCAAGCTGACGGCGCGAGAGCGCATCGCACGGCTTATTGACCCAGGATCGCACTTCCTTGAGATAGGGCTGTTCGCTGCCTACGGGATGTACGAAGAGTACGGAGGAGCGCCCTCCTCGGGGACTGTGGTAGGGATTGGCAAGATTCATGGGCGCGACGTCGTTGTTGTTGCAAATGATGCGACGGTGAAAGCGGGTGCTTGGTTCCCAATAACGTGCAAGAAGAATCTCCGCGCACAGGAAATCGCCATGGAGAACCGCTTGCCAATCGTATACCTTGTTGATTCAGCCGGGGTTTTCCTGCCGCTGCAATCGGAGATTTTCCCCGACAAGGAGCATTTTGGAAGAATCTTTCGGAATAACGCTGTCATGTCGGCAATGGGTATTCCACAGATAGCTGCCATTATGGGACCCTGTGTTGCCGGGGGAGCGTATTTACCGATCATGAGCGATGAAGCCCTCATCGTTGAAGGGACGGGGAGCGTCTTCCTTGCTGGTCCTCATCTTGTCCGTGCTGCCATTGGGGAAGAGGTTGATATTGAGACACTTGGTGGTGCGACGACTCACTCAGAGATCAGTGGGGTAACTGACTACAAAGTCAAGAATGACGAAGAAGCTCTCACCACGATTCGGAGCATTGTGAGCAAATTCGGAAACCGTCCAAAGCTTGGACTTGATCGCAGCGATCCACGACCGCCACGTTTTGATCCGGAAGAAATTTATGGGATCATCCCTGATGATCGCACGCGTCCTTTTGATATGTATCAGGTCCTTGCTCGTATTGTTGACGAGAGTGAGATTGACGAATATAAGGCTGGATATGGGAAGACAGTTATCACCGCATACGCACGTGTTGATGGATGGGCAGTGGGGATTGTTGCGAACCAGCGCTCAATTGTTCGCACTAAGAGAGGAGAAATGCAAGTTGGCGGCGTGATATATAGTGACAGTGCTGATAAAGCGGCTCGCTTCATTATGAACTGCAATCAGAAGCGAATTCCGTTGGTATTTTTTCAGGATGTGACCGGCTTCATGGTGGGCACGCGCGCTGAACAAGGAGGAATAATTAAAGATGGCGCAAAGATGGTCAATGCTGTCGCTAACAGCGTAGTTCCGAAATTTACTTTTTTCATTGGCAATAGCTACGGTGCTGGAAATTACGCGATGTGCGGTAAGGCATATGACCCAAGGTTGATCTTTGCATGGCCTACTGCACAAATCGCTGTCATGGGCGGGAAACAAGCGAGCGAAACACTTCTCAGCATCCGCCTTAGCCAGATGGAGAAAGAAGGTCGTCAGATCAGCAAAGAAGAACAACAGCACCTCCTTGACGAAATTCAATCGCGCTATGAGATGGAAACGGACCCTTACTTCGCAGCGGCTCGCCTTTGGGTTGATGGAATCATTGACCCACTTGAAACCCGTTCGATCATCTCTCGGGGAATAGCTATGGCAGATAATAATCCCGAGCTTCCTCCGTTTAAACTTGGTGTTATTCAGGTGTGAGGGGCCGCATTTTCCGCGGATTAATCATTGGGACAATCCTTTTTGCTGGATTCGCTCATCCATTATACTCTTTACATGATGCTGAGAGATTCTTTTCCGATCGGGACTCAGTTTTGCTTCATGCAGAGCAAGTGCTTGGCGCAATTCGTGAGTCGTACCATCGTTTCTCCGTTCTTCGTGCTGTGCGAGAGGTCGCCCTCCCATCGTTTCTCGTGGATGCCCTTGAATTACAAGCAATGATTCGTGATGACAGATTCAAAACAGTACGTGCACTCGTCACCGACGGAGAGCTTGTTGATCTCCTTTACTGGCAGGCGGTGATCATGAGCGATGGCGATATTCGCCGAGGGCTTTTCCTTACGACTCTTGCAGTGATGGATCACTGGAGGCTTGGCATACGAGCGCCGCTGGTTGGGATAATTTGGTTACCTCTCAGTTTGGAGACGAATGATGAATTTCGACTTCGTGTATCGCGTTTGCCGAAGAGACTGTTCAGCGACACGCCATCTGATTCATCGGGAGATCGTGACAAGTTGCAGCATTTCTTTGGTTCTGCGTATCTTACATATGGTCCCGGCGGGCGAGAATTTGCCGACATTGCTGGTGAGTTCGTAGAGTGGGGAGAATCTATCTTTGTGGTTGGAGGTGTGAATGACCCACGTGACGTTGCAGCCAACCGACGTGGCGAAGCATTTGCAAAACGTCTTATTGAGGACCCGGAGACTCGTCCGTCCAGCTTCCTGCAAGGCGAACTAAAAGAACAAACCTCACACTAATTGGTTTCAACGCATGGGAAAGCGCACGGTACTCGTGGTTGATGATGATGAGAGCATTCGTTCAAGTATCAGCATGATTCTTGAATACGAGGGCTACGCGGTCTTACTTGCTAAAGATGGAGTTTCCGCCCTGCGTGAGTGCGAGCCAAGCAGGTTGGATGCTGTTCTCCTCGATGTGAAAATGCCGGGGATGGATGGTATTGAAGTGCTTGAACGGATGCGGGAGCGAGATCAAGACCTGCCTGTAATCATGATCTCGGGCCACGGGATGATCGAAACCGCGGTTGAAGCAACAAAGAAGGGAGCATTCGACTTTCTTGAAAAACCGCTTGATCGGGATCGTCTCCTTCTCGTTGTGCGAAATGCAGTTGAACAACGCTCGCTCTTAAGGGAGTTCAGAAAAGTTCGGGAAGCAACTGAGAAGCGTGATCGGATTCTTGGTGAAAGCCCGCCGATTCGAAAGATCCTTGAGACCATTGAGCGCGTTGGACCAACTGATGCACGTGTATTGATTACTGGTGAAAATGGTACGGGGAAAGAACTCGTGGCGCGTGCACTTCATCGTGCAAGTCGACGTTCACGTGGGCCATTTGTTGAGGTGAATTGTGCAGCTATTCCGACGGAGCTAATCGAGTCGGAGTTGTTTGGTCATGAGAAAGGTGCGTTTACCGGGGCGACCTCACAGTATATAGGGAAATTTGAGCAGGCTGATGGTGGGACTATTTTCCTTGATGAGGTTGGTGATATGAGTTTAGCGGCGCAGGCGAAGGTACTTCGTACGCTCGAGGAGGGGAAAATTGAGCGCGTTGGCGGTAGGGGGTTGATCCCGGTGGACGTACGCGTAATTGCCGCAACGAACAAGGATCTGCTTGAACAGATTGAAAAAGGAAATTTTCGTGAAGACCTCTATCATCGCCTCAATGTCATTCCAATTCATGTTCCTCCTCTCAGAGAACGGAAGGAAGATATACCTGTTCTCGCTGAGTATTTTGTTCAAGATGTGTGCGAGCGGAACGGGATGCCCCGCAAATCCTTGACGCGCAACGCTCTCCTTGCTCTGGAACGAAAGGAATGGCGGGGGAACGTACGGGAACTCCGCAATGTGATCGAGCGGCTCGTCATCATGACGCCACGGGCAACCATTGACGAATCAGATGTTGCTGCACTTGTTCCAACAGCTCGAAGCGAATTTGAGGACATCCTTCATACAAGCACAACTTTTCAAGATTTCAAAGAGCGTGCTGAACGTGCTTTCATTAAGTATCAACTCGACCTTCACAAGTGGAATATTAGCCGCACCGCGGAAGCACTCCAGATCCAGCGAAGCCATCTGTACACGAAGATGCGGCGCTACGGACTGCTGAAAGAAGATAGCTCAAGAGAATCACCTGACAATGAGGAGTGATGCAATGCGCGGAATAGAGAATCGTCAGAAGCGCCTCGTCGAGCCAAAAACCCAGCCGATAAGGAAATCGCTGAATGTAAAGTTGATCAATAAGAAGCTACGACGAATCAAAAAGGACGGTGAGCAGAGAGCTTCTCAGCCTCGATGAGCTGCCCACACTTGCTTATTTTGTCCCTTCTTTCAGCATGACTTGCTCGCGGAGGTTTTTTCTCTTCCGAACAACTTCGTACATGATGAGGGCACCTGCAACAGAAGCATTCAGCGATTCAATCTTTCCATAAAGTGGAATTCGCACAAGAAAGTCACATTTCCCCTTCACAAGCGTGCGTATTCCTCTTCCCTCGTTCCCAATGACAAGAGCGAGAGGAGATGTGTAGTCAAGCTCGGTGTAGACTCTGTCAGCTGATGGGTCTGCCCCTATAATCCAGAATCCTTTTCCCTTCAATTCATCGATCGTTGCAGCGATGTTTGCGACTTTCGCGATGAGCATGTGCTCGGTAGCTCCCGCAGAGGATCTGACTGTTCCCTCTGTGAGTGAAGCAGCATGGTGCCGTGGAAGAATTACACCATGAACGCCAGCACAATCAGCGGTGCGGATCAACGCGCCAAGGTTTTGCGGGTCCTCGATCTCATCAAGGATGAGAAGGAAAGGGTCTTCCCGTCGCTCCCTTGCCCTAATGATCATGTCATCGACTGTTGAATACTCCTTTTGCCCAACTATTGCAATAACACCCTGCGTTGTTGTATCGCTTGCAAGCTTTCTAAATTTTGCTTTTCCGGCTTCAACAACAGGTATATGGTTCTGTTTTGCCAAATGCTTGATGCGCTCGATAGCTGCCCCTTTGGCACCATAGAGTATGACAATCTTTTCAACTGAAGCACCGGAGCGTATTACTTCAAGGACCGGCTTTCGTCCAGCGATAAATTGAGTTCCCTTTTGTTCTCTCTGGTTTTCCATTTGGATGCTTTTCCTGTGTCCGGTCTTATTGGGTGAGCTATCACTTTTTTGGAGAAGATGCGGAATGCTTGAGCATGTAGAACCCAAGAGCACCAATCATGATTATGATGAGCGACATCCACTGCGCTTCCGTTAAGTCAAGGAAAATCTTCGGGTTCAGTCTTACGAACTCAATCAGAAACCTTTCAACGCCGGCAAATACGAGATAGATCATGAATAAACTTCCGGCAGGCATTGGCTTTTTCCGAATTTTCCACAGATAAAAGAAAATGAGAAGGGAGGCAACTGTTTCATAAACGGGTGTTGGGTGAACCTTAATATCTATAGGGATCGGTTCACCCGGATGCATCTCCATGTAGAGCTGTCTGAGTTGTGGATTCCTATCTGAAAGGGTAGACACAACTCCATTCGGATATCCCATTGCCCATGGAAGATTGCTCGGAATGCCATAGTCACCGTCGCCGGAAAGCTGGCAACCGATTCTTCCGATTCCGTAACCAAGAATGAGTGCCGGAGCAACGGCATCGAGCAGAATAAGGACTGGCAGTTTTTTCCTTTTCAGATATACATACACTACAAGGAAAGCGAGAATTAATCCCCCGTACCACGTAAGTCCACCGGGTGAAAGTGCCATGCCAAATGGATCAAGAATAAATTCACTCCAATGCTCAATGAGAAAAAGGGCTTTCGCTCCGACGATACCAGCAATGAGGGCGATGAGTGTAAGTGAGCTGGCAAGATTCGGATCCAGTCTGCGACGTTTCAGATCAAGGGAAAAAACCCAACTTGCTGCAATGAATGCCAGCGCCACCATAAGTCCGTAGCTGTAAATGTTGAATGGACCGATGCGGAAGAGGATTGGGCACATTGTTTATGTTCCTTTATCTAATGAACCACAGGGAAGCACAACGATTTCAATGAAAGCTCTTGTGCTCTTTTTTGATTTCTTTCTCGAAGAAAAATACCTCGGTTTTTTCACTACTTCAATGGTGTCTTCACTGATGACAATAGTGGAAGCGTTTTGCTCTCCATCTGGTTTCTCAATAATAAGCTCATAGGTACCTTGAAGATTCTTATACACCCCTTTCCATTGTGCTGTTCCTGTAGATGGCATTGCCAGAAGCGGAGCATGGAAACCATCAATGTGCAGGAAGATCGTGTGGTCTGAGATAGACTCATGGACGATGATCTCGTATCGAAAGCTCCTGAAAAGTCTTGTCGTCTCAAGTAATAACACCGTGCTTTTTTCTCCTGTGATCTCGTCACGGTGAGGAGCGATCGAGAGCTTGTATTCGATGTCAGATTTTCGACGTCCCATGTTCCTTTGTGGACAATCCCTGAATGGAGAGCTCTGATTCGTTGCGGGAATCTCTCGGCTTATCGCTCTGCGCTTGAACAATTTGTTGAATAAATTCTATTAGTTCAGCGACCTTTACATTGTGTTGTTCACCGCTGCGCATATCTTTTACCAGAACAGCGCCTGATGCCCATTCGTCACCTCCGACAAGGACAACTACATTTACTTTCTGTCGATCTGCTTCGCGCATTTGCGCCTTCAGACTGCGTCGGTGAAAGTCCATCTCGGCGCTGATACCTGCAAGGCGGATCCTACGCGCTATCTCGAACGCATTCTGGATCATATCATTGCCCAATGAGGCAACGAACACAGAAGTTTGTGGAGAGCCGCCACGAAAAAGCTTCTGCTTGTCCAGCACAAGGAGAAGTCGCTCAATGCCAGCGGCAAAACCTATACCGGGAGTTGGTTTCCCGCCGAGTTCCTGGGTAAGAAGGTCATATCTGCCTCCTCCGGCGAGAGCATCCTGGGAGCCGAGGTGGCTGCTGATAAGTTCAAACGCCGTCTTTGTGTAGTAGTCCAAGCCGCGAACAAGTCTGCCATCGATTTCAAAAGCGATGCCTGATGCGTTGAGGAGCGATTGAAGTTCTTGAAAATGCGTTTGACAATCGGTACAAAGGTAATCTTTGATGAGAGGTATGTTCGTTGTCGCAGCGCGATCTTGTGGGTCCTTCGAGTCGAGGACCCGCAGTGGATTTTCTTCAACGCGGTGTTGGCTATCAGGGGAGAGATCGTTGTACACCTTGCGTAGCTCACTTTGCAGCAGCATTTTGTAAGCAGGACGGCATTTCTCGCAACCGAGTGAATTAAGTTTAAGCGTTACCTCTTCTATTCCAAATGCTTTATAGATTGAGAGAGCGAGGAGGATAACTTCAGCATCAATTTCGGGGTATTGGCTGCCAAGAGCCTCTGCTCCGAACTGATGGAATTGTCGGAGTCGTCCAGCTTGTGGGCGTTCCTGGCGAAACATCGGTGAGATGTAAAAAAGTTTCGTCAGCGGAGCTAAAGAGCCAAGATTATGCTGGATATATGCACGTATGACCGAAGCAGTCATCTCCGGTTTTAAGGTAAGACTCGTACCACCTCGATCAGTGAATGTGTACATTTCCTTGCTAACGATATCTGTCAGTTCCCCGATGCTTCGAGCGAAAAGGGCTGTCTCTTCGAACATCGGCGTGCGGATTTCACGGTAATTGAACTGCTCGAATATCCTTCGAACGGTAGCCTCTACGAATTGCCACTGGTACGCTTCGTTTGGAAGGATATCTTTTGTGCCGCGGATAGTGCGAAACTTCACTTGTAAAACTCCACTCTACATGAAGGCATTGCTCTCAGCCTATGGTGAGGCTTATTAAGGTCCAAAAATTTTCATTGACTGTTTGAGCTGTGTCGCCAACGGTGGTAAATGACTCACCGAAGCTTGATCAGCTTCTATCACACATGCTGTCACTCATGGAAGCGGGCTTCTTCCTCACGGAAGATAGCAAGGACATCTTTTGGTGAAGAAGCTGCAAGAAGTCGCTTCCGGATATCCTCGCGGTTCATAAGCCGGGAGATGCGGCTTAACAGCTTGATATGCGGTCCTACAGCTGTTCCTCGGCTCACAAGGAGAAACACTAATCGAACGGGCTGCTCATCAAGGGCTTGAAAGTCAACAGGCTCAGCGGTTGTTGCAAATGCTGCGGTGATATCGGTCACGCCATCTGACTTTCCATGCGGAATCGCGAAGCCATTGCCCACCCCTGTGGACATGATGCGTTCACGTTCAAGGATCGCTTCACGTACCTTGTCTTTGTCAACGACGTTCTTTGAATGACTGAGGAGATCGATCATTTTCTCAATGAGTTCTTCTTTCGATGAAGCTTCCATATTAGTCTCTACAACATCCTCAGAAAGAAGGTCAGAAATGTTCACAGGTCAGTCTCCTCTGTTTGCCTTGGATGAATGGAAGGTTCATCATGAGTTTGGGTGTTCCTCCTTCCATGTTCTTAGTTTTTCTTCATATTCGTTTGCTAAAGCCTCTGTGATCGCAGCATCGGGTCCTTCAGCGAGAACGGTGAAAATGGGTCTCGTTGGATCAGGGAGGAAAAGGGCAGAATAGATTGCCTTATCGACATGCCGGTAAACCTTAACACCGTCAATGAGATCTCGCTCCATTTGTTCAGTATGTTCGATCACGCGGCGCATGACATGTCCTCTCATGCTCCAGGGACAGGGAACCTCGCGAGTTACCCTGTACAGGGAGGGTGTGTTTTCATTGAGCGAACCGAGTCTCCATCCTGTGAGCGCCATTAACTCCATGATCTTTGCCACAGCAAACATTGCATCTGAGGCGAAGAGGAATTCTGTGAAGATAAAGCCCCCGCGAGTTCCCCCTACGAAGGGAATATCGTCATCGAGTGCGGCTTTCATCATAGAAAGATGGCTATCCTTTGTGCGGATGATCTGTACTCCACGCTCCTGCGCGACCAGATCGACTTCCCGCGTCGCAGATATGGGGACGGCAATCCGTTTTACACTTGGGTTTGCCTCGAGATAAAGCCGTGTAACAAGTGAAAGAAGCCGCTGCGGCTCAATGAAATCACCCTGCTCATCAACAACGCTCAGCTTCTCTCCTCCGGCATCAATCATCCAGCCAGCGTCGCAATGTAGAGAAGTGACAATGTGAGACAGTTGCTCGATCGCCGAGCGAATCTCTTCTTTGGTGCGGGTCAGTCGGCGTGGGTCGATGTAGGCATTGAGAGCAACAGCCTGGCAGCCCAGTGCACCAAGAATATTTGGGAAGAGCGTTGCTGCAATTCCATTAGAATAGTCGAGAACAATTCGAAAGCGAGCTCTCTCAATTGCGGCAGTGTCCAACATCGAAAGAAATTTTTCCTGGTAGCTTTCATGCACTCGATCGGAAAATGAAATAGTCCCTACCTGATCATACGGTGCTCGAAGAAAATCTTCGCTGAAGAAAAGGCGCTCGATGGATTTTGTTTTGGAGATTGAAAGGTCGATGCCATTGGCGTCGAAGAAAATGATATCGGTCATTGTCTTGTCGTATGGCGATTTACGTACATGGATGCCACCAGCTTCTCGCCCGGCTCTAAGCTCATGTCGCAGCATAGGGATCGAAGTTGTACGCAAGTCGACGACGTTTACTCCCGCGGAAATCAATCCGCAGATCAATGCCCGATTCATCATGCGGGATACCGGATCGGCGTCGCGGCTTGTGGCGACTGTCTTACCTACGCCGACGGAAGCACCGAACGCTGCACCGAGTTTCGCGCCGAACTCCGGATTCATTTCAATGTTCGATATCCCGCTTACTCGCGCATGCGTGAAGAGTTCCCGGAGCCATTTATCTTCCCATACTAAGCTGCGAGAGAGAACAGCGCCGTCTTCAACGACCTTTTCTGGCCAGAGCTTGATATTTGCAGCGAGCTTTGCGCCTTTTCCAATAATGCAGCGCTCACCCATGAAAACATACTCAGCGATCTCGGCTCGGGCCCCAATTGATGAATCAGAACCAACAACATCTGAAGAAAGAACTGCATAATCGCCAACACGAACATTGTCCCAGAGAATTGAATTCTCTATTATCGCTCCGCGGCCAATGATACAGTTGTCGCCTACGACGGAGCTCGTTATGCGAGCACCTTCGTGGATGGTCACATTGTTCCCGAGCACAATGGAGCCGCGCAGATTTGTTTTCGATGTTCGGATGATGGTGTTACTTTCATAGTACAGCCGTCCATGAGCGAGTTTTTCGACACTCCCTTCGATGTTGATGTTCACCTTGCCAGCTAAACAATCCCAATGCGCTTCCTGGTATTCATTCAGATTCCCGATGTCCCTCCAGTATCCGTCTGCCGAGTAGCCATACAGTCCAGCCTCGCGCTCAAGCAGAAGAGGGAAAAGATTCCTGCTGAAATCAAACTCTTCTCGGAGAGGGATGAGGTCGAGCACCTCTGGCTCAAGAATGTAAATGCCTGTGTTAATCGTATCACTGAAGACCTCCCCCCATGATGGTTTTTCAAGGAAGCGTTTAATCTTACCATCGCTATCTGTGATCACAACACCGTATTGTAGTGGGTTCGAACTATGTTTGAGAATGACGGTTGCACTGGCTTTTCGTTCTTCATGAAAGTCGATGGCTTTTGAGAGATCGAAGTCGGTGAGGACATCGCCGCTGATCACGATGAACCGCTCGCTTAGTTCCCCAGATACCGCCGCCGCATTCCGGACGCTTCCCGCGGTACCATAATCTTCCTCCGCCTTTACGTATTTCATCTTCACACCAAATCGTTCCCCATTCCCGAAATAGCTCGCGATATGTTCTGGATGGTAGAAAAGGGTTGCGATGATCTCCGTGATGCCGTGTGACCGGAGGAGAGTAACAATGTGATGCATCATAGGTTTGTTCATCAATGGCGCCATCGGCTTCGGTAGATTCCACGTGAGTGGACGAAGCCGTGTTCCGAAACCACCTGCCATGATAACTGCTTTCATGATACCTGCTGAAAGAGGATCGCGGTACATCTATCGGTATTCGAATCTAACAAAATGAAGAGATGATTTCAAGAAAATAGAGGTCTCGTATAGTTGGGCGGCATTGATGAGGAGGTAAGGAATCTTGCACCTTGGCGGCTTTACGAAAAGCAATGCGACTCCTGGACAAATGCTCACCTGAGAGCCTGTTTTAAGTCCTCAATGATGTCATCGGCATCTTCAATCCCGACTGAGAGCCGGATAAGACCATCAGTAATTCCATTTTTAATTCGTTCCTCCCGTGGGATGGAGGCATGTGTCATTGTCGCCGGGTGTGAGATGAGCGTCTCCACGCCGCCGAGGCTTTCTGCAAGGGCACATAGTTTGACTCTTTTCAAGACGCGCTTGGCTTTTGCTAACGAACCTACGTCAAACGAAATCATCCCACTAAAGCCGCTCATCTGCTTTTTGGCAAGGGGATGTTGCGGATGAGTAGGCAGACCAGGATAGTTCACCAGTGTAACAGCAGGATGCGCTGCGAGGAACCTAGCAACTTCCATAGCATTGGCTGCGTGGCGCTCCATTCGCACCGCAAGCGTTTTTATCCCTCGCAGACAGAGCCATGCGTCGAATGGGCTCATGACTCCACCGACCGACTTTTGAATAAACCTTAATCGATCTCGGATGTCATCTCGGTTGGTCACAATGACACCGCCGAGCATGTCGCTGTGACCATTGAGATACTTTGTCGCGCTATGGACAACAATGTCGATCCCGAAGCGAAGAGGTTGCTGGAAATATGGCGTGGCGAATGTGTTATCGACAACTGAAAGGAGATTGTTCTTTCTTGCAATGGTTGCAACAGCACGGAGGTCTGTAATCTCCATTGTTGGGTTTGTCGGGGTCTCTATGAATAGCATTTTTGTATCGGGCGTAAGCGATCGTTCGATTTGCTGAGCATCTTTGGTATCTACAAATTCGAATTTGAGACCGTAACTGTTCAATACCTGCATGGCAACGCGGTAGGTGCCACCGTAGACATTTCGTGAAACGATAACGTGGTCACCATTTTTCAGAAGGTGGAAAATTGCTGTGATCGCTGCCATCCCTGACGCAAAGGCAAAACCATAGGCACCTCCTTCTAAGGCAGCAACATTCGCCTCAAGTGCTGTACGAGTTGGATTTGAAACACGCGTGTATTCGTAGCCTTTATGTTTCCCCAACTCTTCCTGAACATATGTTGAGGTGAGATACACCGGAGTCATGATTGCCCCTGTCGTTGGATCAGGCTCCTGTCCTGCATGGATCGCCTTCGTTGAGAACCCCATACGATTCCTTTCTCGAAGCAATTGTTTTGCTATTTTGAAAGATAGTCGATGACATCAAACCGAGTGACAATGCCAATGATTTTCCCTTGTTCTTCCACAAGTACGGCAGGATTCTCTCTTGTGAGAAGCTCAACAGCGTCTTCTATAGTGCTCTCTGCATTCAGAAGAGGGAAGCTTTCTCCCATGATGGTGCTCACCGCGACATCGAAGAGGGATTGGTTTTTCAGCACGGCTCCCAATAGCTCGCTTTCAATAATGCTACCGATCGACCTCCCTTTGTCAATAACTGGTACTTGAGAGACGTCACATTCTTCCATGAGGCTCAGAGCTTTGCGCACGGTATCTGTTGGAGCGACTGCGACCAGAGGAGGGATATCCTTTGGTTTTCCCTGGAGTAAGTAATGGAGTGTAATTCGTTCCGGTTCAAGAAAACGATTTTGTCGCATCCACTCATCATTGTAAATTTTGCTCAAGTATCGTTCACCAGTGTCGGGGAAAATTACCACCAGAACGTGCTGCTCTGAGAAATTCTTTGCTACCTTCAGTGCGCCAGCCAGTGCCGTGCCCGACGAGCCTCCGGCGAGGATACCCTCCTCTTTTGCCAGCCTTCGTGCCATGAGAAACGATTCCTTGTCAGATACTTCAATAATGTCGTCAATATATTCGAAGTGGAGTGTCCCGGGCACGAAGTCCTGACCGATTCCCTCCACTTTGTATACTTTCGGTGCAGGATTGAGTTGCTTTGTGTAAAAGTAGTCACGAATAACCGACCCCTTTGGATCAACACCTATGATCTTCACATGTGGATTTTTTTCTTTAAGGAATTTTCCCACTCCACTGATTGTTCCCCCAGTTCCAATGCCGCAAACGACTGCGTCAACTTGACCTGCTGTCTCCTCCCATATCTCAGGTCCAGTGGTTTTGTAATGAGCATCGGGGTTTTTCGGATTAAAATACTGATTTGCGAGGATCGAATTCGGGGTCTCACGCACGATCCGCTTGGCAACCTCGGTGTAGCTCTCCGGTGAATCGTGTGGTACAGCTGTTGGAGTGATGACGACTTCAGCCCCGTAGGCTTCGAGAAGTCGAATTTTCTCTACACTCATTTTATCCGGCATTGTGAAAATAGCTTTGTATCCTTTTATAGCAGCTGCGATGGCAATGCCGACTCCCGTGTTCCCTGAGGTAGCTTCAACGATGGTTCCACCTGGTTTCAGTCTTCCTTTTCGCTCCGCTTCCTCGATGATCTCGACACCGATTCTATCTTTAACCGAGCCACCGGGATTAAACGACTCGACTTTGGCGAAGATCACTGGCTTAACACCCGCCGTAATCCGATTGAGCTTGATGAGCGGAGTATTGCCGATCGTTCCAAGTATATTTTCATAGAAACGTATTTTTGAGATATCAGTAAGCATTGTGGTCTCCAAGATTTATCTGTGAGAATCCCTGATCCCGCAAGAAATCTTCATGTTTTGCCCATGGTTTGTGGTGACGGCTTGAAGATGCCATTTCTCATACCAAAATCCACTGCTTTCGTCAGTATTTCCCGGCTGTTCTTATGGGTGATCCGTTGTAAAGCATCTTCATAGGGGAGCCACGCATAGCCAATGTGCTCATACGAAATGGTCACTCGTTTTGCCCGCGTTTCCACTAATCGGAAAGTAACAATTTTAAAAATTCCCTTCCCCTGCCGTTTGTAAAAATAGCGAATTGTTTCATGGAATCCATCGTGAAACCGTATCTTTCGGATGCCAGTTTCCTCGGCAATCTCTCTACGGATCGTCTCCTCCACAGATTCGCCTTGTTCGATATTCCCTTTGGGAAAGTCCCAGTGACCTAACTCGTAGTGCAGAAGGAGGAATTCCGGTCCTTCTTTCGCTCTGCGGAAGAGAACAGCCCCGGCAGAGATTTCGCGCGGCATTTAAACACTCACCACGTATCTGGGTAAAGTTTTTACCAGTTGCGTGAAGGTCTTCGAGAAAGTGCAAGAATCATCAGCCGTTTCATTGAGCGGCAGCCCAAGAACGTTCACGGCACCTTTCACGGAGATTAAATATAGTCGTTCGCTGTAAGACAAGCAATGGAGGGACATGACGAGACTCTGCTGACGTGTAATCGGAAATTGCCTGCGAAAGCGAAGAAATCGCAAGATGCAGAGTGAAGGCGTAAATTAAGAGCAATGAAAACGAATTTGGTCCCGCAGGGCGAGGCAATTTACAATTGTCATTTTTCAGTGAAGTGCACTTCGGTGACTTCGTGAATACGGGACATCAGGGTCCCCCTCTTGAATCACTTTCTAAAATTTACGAAATTTTTATAGGGGTTTTTCTTATTTTAAATACAGAAAACCTTGTAAACAGGAGGATACCATCATGAAAGCACTTGGCATTCACATTGTTGGAGACTTGTACGAGTGTGAGGAGAGCCTTCTGTTGAAAGGCGAGACTGGAGAAAAGCTTCTTAACATGGCTGTAGCTCTTTCAGGTTTAAATAAGATCTTCACGACTTCTCAGGATTTCGAACCAGGCGGCTACACCGCGATCGTCGTGTTGAGTGAATCGCACATATCGATTCACACTTGGCCTGAATTGCGCGCAGCACTCATCGATGTGTTCACCTGTGGAGATGAGCAGCAAGCGTTCGTTGCTTTCGATGTGCTGGTTGACAATTTGAAACCGCGTCGGGTTGAGAAAAAGGTATTACAACGTGGAACGGAGCGCAAGAACTTCAGGCAAAGGGAAGTATCAGATTCTCAAAAGATTGTTGCGCCATAGGCGCAGTTCAATTTTTGAGCTCGCTGCAGATTACGATGGCACACTTATTGAATTAACGCGCGACCTCGAAGCGCTAATCGGGGAAGGTGCCATTAAGGAGCGGAACGGCGTTTTTCAGCTTCGCAGGGAGTCAATTCCGGAGCACTACAAGAAGCTGATTAGATTGGAAGAAGAGCTAAACCGTAACTTTGATGAGGTTTCTCTTGTGCGGCGCTTCAAGCAAATCACATCGGGGAGGCCCAAGCCTAAAAAGGAGCACTGGCAGGGATTCATGTCTGCCGAAAGCGCCGTCCGTAGAGCTCGTTTTATTCACGAGAGATGTGACGACTGCCTGAGCCGCATTCTTCTGATTGGGGACGATGACCTTGTCTCAGTAGCAATATCCTTGTTTGGCCAGGCGGAGGAGATCGTTGTGCTCGATATCGATGAAGAACTTGTCCACTACATTAATCAAATTGCTTCGGAGCATAACTTTTGGATTCGCGCATTTCCCTATGATGCTCGATCGCCTCTTCCAAAGGCTTTTAGAAACTACTTCGATGCGCTTGTCACTGAACCGCCGGAAACCTTGCGTGGATTGAGGTTATTTTTGTCACGAGGGTTCCAGAGTTTGCAAGGGATAGGTTCGGCTGGCTACTTCGGTCTTACTCACATCGAAGCATCACTCCGGAAATGGAAGCGAATAGAACATTTTATCCTCAGCTCCGGCTTTGTGATAACGGACATTCTCAGAGATTCTGCCAGATATCCGGAAAAGGAGAATGCCTGGGAAGATCTTTATGCAAAGTACCCAATTGTGCAACGGTGGAATGCAAAGCCTCCGAAGATCGATTGGTATCGGTCGTCGCTGATCCGGATTGAGGCTGTAGAACAGATCAAGGTCCGAAACGTTAGTGTAAGGTCCCCTGCAGAACTTTTCGTGGATCACGAGAGCTGGGCAACAGACAATGTATTCTACTCTATGAACTTCCAGAAATAATGAACTGCCGACCCGGATGTTTCTCTTAAGATGTCTCAGGTAAGCTTTGCATTGAGTGGCTGCTGCTGCCGTAGCACGTTTATCATGTTGCTTGAGGGAAACTGAGATTTTCTTCCTTGACATAATTGCCGTCTTGTTTTATATTTATTGTTGATTTTCAGATTGGTTGCCTTTGAACTCACGCTACGGAGATAGTATATAATGCTCACTGATTTCGGGCGAGTACTTGCCTTTCTTCTCGTTGCCATTCTCTTCGTTGCCGTTGTGATGTTCGTTGCTCGTTTGTTACGTCCCCATCGACCATCTCGAGATAAACTTCAAACCTATGAGTGTGGTGAGGAACCTGTTGGCGAACCGTGGGTGAAATTTAACATACGATTTTATGTTGTTGCTCTGATATTTGTTATTTTTGATGTTGAGGTTGTTTTCCTTTTTCCGTGGGCGACAGTACTTGTACAACTTGGGTGGTTTGCATTTATTGAGATGATGGTATTTATCGGAATGTTGCTTGTTGGTCTTGCGTATGTTTGGGCAAAAGGGGACCTTGAGTGGGACAAGCCGCAGCCGCAAATTCCACGGCTTCAGTCCGCCAGAGGCGGGCAGCCAGCTGAGAAAACTCTTGTGGGCGAGCAAGAAGAGGTTACGGTTTGATCCTCACGGAGGTTCCTGATGGGTCTTCTCGATAAGCGATTTGAAAATAGTAATGTCCTTATCACTTCTGTAGAAAACCTCTTCAACTGGGCTCGCCTTTCTTCGCTGTGGGGAATGCAGTTCGGTATAGCATGCTGTGCCATCGAGATGATGGCTACGGGTGCTTCCCACTATGATCTGGATCGCTTTGGAACATTCTTCCGTGGCACTCCCCGGCAATCCGACGTCATGATTGTTGCAGGCACCGTGACGCTGAAAATGGCTTCACGCATCAAGAGACTATATGAACAAATGGCGGAGCCTCGATATGTGATTTCAATGGGAAGCTGCGCTACATGCGGAGGTCCATACTGGGAACACGGCTATCATGTCCTCAAGGGAGTTGATAGAATTATTCCCGTCGATGTGTATGTTCCAGGATGTCCACCTCGACCAGAGGCGCTCCTTGAAGGACTTTTGAAACTTCAGGAAAAGATCCGAAATGAATCGCTCGTGAAGAAAGGGCGTGCTGTTTCTTCTGTGGCTTTCTGAAGAAGCGAGAATGTAGGAATGGAATCGTCAGAGATATATGAAATTTTAAAGAATGAATTCGGGGAGACGATCCTTGAGTTCAAAAGAGATGGTGTTGTCGAGCCATATATAGTTGTCGCACCCGATCACATACGGGACATAGCTTATTTCTTGCGTGACGACGAGCGCTTGCAGTTCACTTCCCTCATGTGTTTGAGCAGTGTTGATTATAATGATGGGACATTGGGGGTCGTGTATCACCTTCATTCAATGACGCTTGGTCACAAGATTGTATTGAAGGTTCGTGTCCCGAAAGAAGCACCTCATGTTCAGTCAGTGGAAGCAGTTTGGAAAGCAGCAAACTGGCATGAGCGAGAAGCATACGATCTCATGGGCATTGCATTTGATGGTCATCCTGACCTCCGACGAATACTTCTCCCGTATGATTGGGAAGGGCATCCGCTTCGGAAAGATTACAAGGTTCCAGAATTCTATAACGGCATGAAAGTCCCCTACTGAATTTGAACACGTATTTTCCTCCAAGAGCGCTCAATGGCTGAATTTCGGACCGAAGAGATGGTCCTGAATATGGGACCGCAGCACCCCTCGACTCATGGCGTCCTTCGTCTTGAAGTAGTCCTCGATGGAGAGATCGTTGTCAATGTTGTCCCGCACATTGGATACCTCCATCGCTGTTTTGAGAAGCACGCTGAGGCAATGACGAATTACCAGCAAGTGATTCCGTACGTCGATCGTATGGACTATGTTACATCCATGAACAACGATCTTGCGTACGCGCTTGCAGTTGAAAAACTGCTCGGCATCCAGGTTCCGGAGCGAGTCAGCTACATCCGCGTGATCATGGCGGAACTGAATCGTATCGCGAGCCATCTGATTGCCATCGGAACGTATGGACTCGACATCGGTGCGTTCACGCCATTTCTCTTCTGCTTTCGCGATCGGGAATTGATTCTTGACCTTTTCGAAATGACCTGTGGAGCTCGGTTGCTGTACAACTATATCTGGGTTGGAGGTCTGTCGCATGACCTCCCCGATGGGTTTGTCGAGAAAGCACGTGCTTTTATTAAGACATTTCGACCCAATATCAAGGAACTCAACGATCTCCTTTCGTACAATAAGATCTTCATTGACCGGACAGCAAATATCGGCGTGCTCCCTGCTGATGTAGCAATTAACTATGGAGTGACAGGTCCGATGCTCCGTGCCTCTGGGGTGAGATGGGATCTTCGGAAAAATGATCCATATTCGCTCTATGAGCGTTTCGATTTTGAAATCCCTGTAGGCACGAACGATATTGGTGTTGTTGGGGATAGTTGGAATCGATACATGGTTCGTGTGAGGGAAATGGAGCAAAGTCTCAACATCATAGAGCAAGCTCTTGACAATCTTCCGAGCGGTGATGTGAAGTCGGCTATCCCAAAACGCATCAGACCCCCTGTGGGCGAAGCCTACGTCCGCTCTGAATCGCCAAAAGGTGAACTTGGGTTTTATGTGATCAGTGATGGGTCAGGAAGCCCGTTTAGAGTTAAAGCCCGCTCACCGTCATTTTGCAACCTCAGCGTGTTGCCGGAGATCTCTCGGGGGGCAATGGTTGCTGATCTTGTTGCAATTCTTGGGAGCATCGACATTGTTTTGGGGGAAGTGGATCGGTAATTTTGTGATTCTGAAAAACGTGGTGCGATGAATGCAATCAATTCTTGAGAATCCGTATCTGATAGCTGTGCTAGTTGCACTTGTCCCGCTTGTTTGGATTTTGCCGTATGCGCTCTTTGCCATTTGGTTGGAAAGGAAAGTCTCTGCCCACATGCAGGATCGACTTGGACCGATGCGAACAGGCGGGTGGCATGGTTGGGCACAGACGATTGCGGACATGATTAAGCTCCTGCTGAAGGAGGACATTATCCCCTCGAAGTCAGAAAAGTGGCTCTTTATTCTTGCACCTTATATTGTGTTTGCTGGTTCTTATGCTGCTTATGCTGCGATTCCATTCACAAGCGTTTATATTGGTAGCAATATCAACGTCGGCGTCTTTTACGTCGTTGCAGTTTCATCACTGGTTGTCGTTGGGATTCTGATTGGTGGATGGGCATCAAACAATAAGTGGTCACTTCTCGGGGCAATGCGATCAGCGGCGCAGATCGTCAGCTACGAGATCCCGAGCACGCTTGCAATTCTTACTGTCGTGATGGTTGTCGGTACGCTGAATTTGCAAGAGATCGTTAAGTCGCAGGAAGGCTGGTTCTGGAACTGGTTTGTCTTTCAGAAATTTCCGTTCCTCTTCATTCCTTTTCTCATTTACTTCATTGCTTCACTTGCGGAGGTCAACCGCACCCCCTTTGATATCCCTGAGGCTGAGTCAGAGCTGGTCGCCGGATACCATACTGAATACTCGGGGATGCGGTTTGCAATGTTTTTCCTTGCTGAGTATGCGAATATGTTCGCTGTCTCAGCCGTGGCGGTGTCGCTTTTCTTTGGAGGATGGCAAAGCCCGTTTGGAACGGCACTGTCGGGACCAGCGTGGGGGGTGTTTTGGTTCCTGTCGAAGGGGTTGTTTTTCATTTTCGTTCAAATGTGGCTGCGATGGACGCTGCCACGCCTTCGGGTTGACCAGCTGATGTACACAAGCTGGAAGGTTTTGATGCCGTTCGCATTTGCGAATATAGTTTTCATTGGTTTATGGATGATGTTTTCACACTGATTGCAGGATAGAAAGTGAAACAGTACTTCAAGAACATTTTTCTTGGTATCTGGACGATCCTGGTAGGGATGAAGGTGACATTGCGGCATCTTTTCATCCCGGCCGTTACCATTCAGTATCCTGATGAGAGGAGGCCAATCCCGGAAAGGTCACGCAATCGACTGTATGTGAACATCGATGACTGCATCGGCTGCGACCAGTGCGCAAATGCTTGTCCAGTTGATTGCATTACCATCGAGACGGTCAAGGCGTTGCCCGGCGAAGACCTCGGTACAACATCAACAGGTCATAAGAAACGACTCTGGGTGACGCGGTTTGACATCGACATTGCAAAGTGCTGCTTTTGCGGACTCTGCGTGCCTCCATGTCCAACAGAGTGCATTGTCATGACCGATGTGTTTGAGTTTTCTGAATACGATCGGAGCAGATTGATTTACAGCTTCAGCGCCATGACTGAAGCTGAAGCTGCGGCGAAGAAATTACAACAGCAACAGTGGGAGAAGGAACAGCAAGCCAAGAAGGCAGCTGCTGCCACGAACATTCCACCAGCCCCAACAACAGTGTCACCGCCAACTGGAAGCTGAGGTCGATTCTCTTATGGATTTCATTGATCTCGTGTTCATTGTCTTTGCTCTTGTAACGGTTCTCTCAGCGTTCGTTGTGGTTTACTCGCGAAGCATCATTCGCTCCGCCTTTTCTCTTCTCTTCACGTTTCTCGGAGTAGCGGGATTCTACGTTCTGCTTGATGCGGATTTCCTGGCTGTCACCCAGGTCCTGATTTACGTTGGGGGAATTTTAGTGCTTCTTCTTTTTGGCGTCATGCTGACCCATCGCGTTATCAATGTTGAGATTAAAACAGGCACATTGCAAACCATCCCGGGTGCAATTCTTGTTGCTGTCCTTTCCGGAACTCTGGCAGGCGTGTTCTGGCTCACCGATTGGAGGGTTTTCCCTGCAACAGCGCATGAATCCACCACAAGGATCCTCGGAAAGCTCTTTATGACGGAATATCTTTTGCCTTTTGAAATAGCTTCCATTGTGCTGCTCGTCGCATTAGTTGGAGCTGCGCTGATAGCCCGCCGTGAACGAAAATCAGGGGGGAGTCGCTGAAATGCACGTTACTTTGTTTCATTATCTGTTCGTGAGCTCGATCCTTTTTGGGCTTGGGATCTTCGGCATTGTGACACGGAAAAACGCAGTTATGGTTCTTATGGGTATTGAGCTTGTATTGAATTCCGCAAACATTAATTTCCTGGCATTTGCAAAATTTGGTGGACTTAATATGGCAGGACAGGCTGCTGCTGTGTTCGTCATTATTCTTGCAGCTGCAGAAGCAGCAATCGCGCTGGCGATCATTCTTAATATTTATCAGAATTTCCAGACCGTAAATGTTGATGAAGTAGATAAACTGAGAGAATAATTTGCGTGGAGGGTTAAAACATGAAGCGCTGGTGGATTGGTTTAGTCATTGGCATCGCAATTGGAGCTGCTGTGATGATCACGCTCTTAGGATCATCGACTCGGCCTGCAGCTTTTGCTCAGGTGCCAGCACGTGATGTTGGCAGATGGCAGCTCATGCAAGCACGCTACGTCGAGGAGACAAAAGGAACAAGCCGTCCCGTTGAGCGTCTGCTCTTGCTCGATACCGCAACTGGCGACGTTTATCGATACCAGTACTATGTCGATGACAAAGGTGAAGCAATTGGGTGGTACTACATGGGTGAGCGAAAACGGTGAAAAATCCCCCTTATGCGGGATGGGCTTTAATGAGGAGAATCTATGACCGAAACTGATTTGTTGCTACTGAGTCTTACAGTTCTACTTCTTCCTCTCATTGGATTTGTCCTCCTGGTATTTTTCAACAAGCGATTACCCCGGCAAGGGGATATCCTCGAAGTCGGCTTTATCTCCCTCAGTCTTGTTGCCTCCCTTATAGTGTTCTTCAACAAGCTCCTTTTCTTCCGTGATGTGACCATTCAATATTCGTTTACCTGGGTTGACTTTGGAAATGTGCCGGGCATCGGTCACTTTCCAATTCAACTGGGGATTATGATCGACAACTTAGCTGCTCTGATGATGGTTGTCGTCACTGTGGTGAGCTCCGTTGTTCATCTTTACTCCATTGACTATATGGCGGGGGATGTCCGGTATGGTCGTTATTTTGCTTATCTTGGTCTCTTTACCTTTTCAATGCTTGGCATTGTCTTCGCCAATAACTTCTTGACATTGTATGTCTCATGGGAGTTGGTGGGGCTGAGCTCATACCTTCTTATTGGGCACTGGTATGAAAAGAAATCCGCAGCTGACGCAGGGAAGAAAGCTTTCATAGTGACCCGCATTGGCGACGTCGGAATGTTCATAGGGATTTTGATCCTTTTCGCGACGTTCCACTCTTTCCTATTCGACGATATTTTTGGATCGATTGCACAAGGGCATATCCCATATGGAAGCCCCGGGTGGCTAACCGCGGCGGGGATATTAATATTCATAGGGGCTGTGGGGAAGTCTGCGCAATTTCCTCTCCATGTTTGGTTACCTGATGCAATGGAAGGTCCGACTCCCGTGAGTGCGTTAATCCATGCTGCGACGATGGTGGCGGCTGGCGTTTACCTTGTTGCACGAACTTTTGCAATGATGACCGCCGATGCTCTACTGGTGATAGCATACATAGGCGCCATCACAGCTTTCGTTTCCGCAACGATTGCAATTACGCAAAATGACATCAAGAAAGTTCTCGCTTACTCAACTATCAGCCAGCTGGGCTACATGATTCTTGGTTTAGGGGTTGGTGCGTATACTGCGGGATTTTTCCACCTGATGACGCATGCGTGGTTCAAAGCTGGATTGTTTCTTGCCGCAGGCTCCGTGATCCACTCTATGCATCACGCTCTTCATCATCGTGCCGAAAGCGCCATCGATCCGCAAGACATCCGTAACATGGGGGGATTACGAAAGAAGATGCCGGTGACTTACTGGACGTTTCTCATTTTCACACTGGCTATTTCAGGGATTCCGCTCACCTCGGGTTTCTTGAGCAAAGATGAAATCCTCGCCGGAACACTGGCTTTTGGAAGGATGAGCGGGCACTACCTTCTTCCCATTATCGGTTTCGGTGTTGCCGGTTTGACAGCCTTGTACATGTTCCGACTTTTGATTCTGACTTTTCATGGTGAACATAGAGATCCATCTCGCCTTGAACACATCCACGAATCGCGCTGGGTCATGACGGTGCCGCTCGTTGTTCTTGCGACTCTCTCAGTGTTCGTCTTTTATAGCTGGAATCCATTCAACGCATCGATAGGCTGGGTGTATAAGGTGCTGCCGATGCCAACCAGTGTCGTCCCGGTCTCGCAGCAACCTCAGTTTTTGATCAAGGCAGCCGCTGAGGAACATATTCAGCCCGCTGTCGTGATGGAAGAGGCAATTCATCGTGCTCATCTACCGACCATGATTCTTTCACTAACTATGGCTGGACTCGGTATTCTCTTTGCGTTCCTCGCATATGCATGGAAGCAAATTGATGTGGAGAAGGTGAAGAACAAAGTTCAGCCACTTTATGCATTTCTGTTGAATAAATGGTACTTTGATGAGCTTTACAACGCTACGGTGGTTGCAGCAACGCTCCGCATTGCAAATGCATTTCGATGGTTCGATCTCAAGGTGATCGATGGTGTCATTAATGGAACAGCGGCATTAACGCGGAACTTCTCCTCAGGGACGGGTCGGTTTGATAATGTATTCATCGATGGGCTTGTCAACGGTGCGGGATATGTAACCGGGTTCTTCGGGCTTATGTTCAGAAAGATTCAAACAGGCAAGGTTCAGACATACATTGTTCTTGTTCTTCTTGGAGTTGTAGCTTTGTTCTTCCTCTTCCGTTAATGCGAGCGGGAAGGAAGACATCAACGTAGGAGGATAAAGCGTCTATGAGCTTTCAATTTTTGGGTATTGGTATTCTTTCGTGGCTGACATTTCTACCCATTCTTGGGATGGCGCTGGTGCTGTTGCTACCACGAAAAAATTACGAGGCAATGCGATGGACAGCAACTGTGGTGACCTTAGTACAGGTTGTGCTGGCGTTCATTGTTTATCTGAATTTTAACCGTGGGTTAGGCGGGATCAATACTCAGGAAGGGATGCAATTTGTAGAGAAGACAACATGGATTGATGTGGAAAGCGTCGCCTGGTTTGGCCGCGTCCACATCGATTACTTCCTTGGCATCGATGGTATCAGCGGGCCTATGGTGCTTCTGACGGCTCTGATCTCCTTCATCGGTGTTGTTGCCTCATGGAACATCGAGAAGGCGGTCAAGGGATATTTCGCCATGTATCTTCTTCTTGATACAGGAATGATGGGCGTTTTTGTTGCACTCGATTTTTTCCTGTTCTATGTTTTCTGGGAATTGATGCTCCTGCCAATGTATTTTTTGATTGGAATCTGGGGAGGACCGCGACGCGAGTATGCAGCGATTAAGTTCTTCCTTTATACACTTTTTGGAAGCGTAATGATTCTTCTTGTGATGCTGGCTCTTTACTTCAGTAGTTTGGTCTATGTTGATCCACATACTGGCGCAGTTATTTCTGCAGAGCTTGGGAAACAGCTTGGGCTAGAACCAATTCATACGTTCAACATGTTGGCTCTTATGAATCCAGCGAACTACGTTCCGGGTTCACTTCTTGCTGGATTGAATACGAGCTGGCGTTACATTGCTTATCTGGCGCTTTTCGTGGGCTTCGCCATTAAAGTTCCAATTTTCCCGTTTCACACATGGTTACCCGATGCTCATGTAGAAGCACCGACACCTATCAGCGTTATTCTTGCAGGTGTTTTGCTGAAGATGGGAACGTACGGCATGCTTCGAGTCAGCTACCCGATTTTTCCCGATGCGATGCTCGCCTATGCACTTCCATTGGCAATCTTTGGGGCAATCAACATAATCTACGGCGCCCTTGCAGCGATGGCGCAGACAGATTTTAAGAAACTTATAGCCTATTCGAGCATCAGCCATATGGGGATTGTTGTCCTTGGGATGGCAGCGCTTAACACCCAGGGAGTAAGCGGAGCCGTTTTTCAAATGTTCAACCATGGGACGATCACGGCTATGCTCTTTTTAATTGTGGGGGTAATTTATGATCGAGCACATACACGTGGGTTAGATGAGTTTGGTGGCTTAGCAAATCAGATGCCGAAATACACAGGCGTGATGACTGTTGCCTTTTTCGCAGCGCTCGGGCTCCCGGGTTTAAGCGGATTCGTCAGCGAAGCCTTCTCGTTCATTGGTGCATTTCAAGTTTTTCGAACAGTCACCATTATCTCGACTCTGGGGATCGTTCTGACCGCGGGCTACATGTTGTGGACGCTTCAAAGAGTTTTCTTGGGTCAGCTCCCCGAGCGATGGAGAACCTTGCCAGATATTAGCACAAGGGAGCTTATTTCACTTGTACCTCTTGCACTTATTGTCATTTTCCTTGGCATTTACCCTTCACCGATGTTGAACATGATGAACGCTTCCGTTAACCATTTAGTTGAGTTTGTTCGAACATCGGGCAGCATGGCTCTTGGATTCTAAGGTTTAAAGGTCGTTGTACACATGATCGAGCAAATACAGACGAGTATTTCATATTTTCTTCCGGAAATTGCTCTCGCAGCAACGTTTGTCGTTGCAATTCTCACTGACTTGATCTTCAAACGTAAGCCAGTTGCAGTTGCTCTGGTCGCAATTGCTGGACTTCTTGCGGCGGCTGTTTTTGTTTGCCTGGAACTTAACGTGCGAGTATCGATCTTCAGTGGGATGTATGTTATCGACCCCTTCTCGGTCTATTTCAAGTTTGTTGTCATAGCCACAGCTCTGCTCATTGTTCTTTTTTCATTGGGATCAAAGGAGCTGACTTTGTTACCAAGGCGGTTAGGGGAGTACTACTCACTTCTCGTTGCTATGTCACTTGGGATGGTCTTGATGACAGGGGCATCAAACCTTTTGATGATGTACCTTGCGCTGGAGCTCACAAGCCTCAGTTCGTACATAGTGGCTGGGTTTACAAAAGAAGCTCCCGATTCGAGTGAAGCCTCTTTGAAATACGTGATCTACGGGGCTCTCTCTTCAGGGCTCATGTTATATGGATTTTCGATTCTCTTTGGCCTCACAGGAACGCTGAATATTTATGAGATGAACCGGGCGTTGCTTGGCATCCCTCCATTAAACTGGTTTGCGCTTCTTATTGCAGGTATCTTAGCACTTGCTGGATTTGGTTACAAGATTTCAGCTGTCCCATTCCATTTCTGGACCCCAGACGTCTATGAAGGAGCACCTGTGACAATTACCGCGTTCCTTTCGGTGGCGTCGAAAGCCGGTGGATTTGCGATGCTTATGCGTTTTCTCAAAGTGACATTTATCGACATCGCAGCCTCAGCCCAGCTTGCTTCCGGGATCTGGGCAACACTTAGCGGGATCAATTGGCAAGTGGTTCTGGCAATTCTCTCTGTTGCGACGATGACTCTCGGCAATCTTGTCGCCATCTGGCAAACCAATTTGAAGCGACTCTTAGCGTACTCCAGCATTGCTCATGCAGGATATATGCTCATGGGACTTGTTGTTCTGAGCAATGAAGGTTACGCTGCAGTGCTGGTCTATTTTGTTGCCTATCTTCTCATGAATCTCGGTGCGTTTTATGTTGTGATGATTGTAGCGAACCAGACGGGGAGTGAGTCCATCGAAGAATATCGTGGGCTCGGGTATCGGTCACCACTTCTCGCCGTTGGTATGACAATCTTCTTGTTTTCGCTCACTGGAATACCACCGACATTCGGTTTCATTGGGAAGCTTTATCTGTTTGCAGCGCTGATCCATCAGAAAGTGATCTGGTTAGCGGCTGTTGGCGTGATCAACAGCGTGATCTCCCTTTACTACTACATGCGCATTGTAAGAAACATGTTCTTAAGAGATGTAGTTGAGGAGCAGGCTCCACTGATAGTTTCTCCGAGTTTAGCAATTCTGTTATTGGTTTTAGTCATCCCGACGCTTTTGCTTTTCCTGTACTTTGGTCCTCTTGTAACAATTGCTCAAGCATCTGTATCGATGTTTGGAATGCCGTAGATGAGAGCGCCGTTAATATTGGCGTCATGTCGCGGGCTTATTTTAAGGACCTGACAGAGGCTGCCGGAGGATAGTAAATTCGACCCTCCGGTTTTTTTGTCTTCCTTCCTCAGTATCGTTGGGAGCAATTGGCTTGGTCTTTCCGTAGCCTTTAATGCCTATCCTCTTCGGCGAGATTCCCTGCTGAACAAGATAGTTCTTGACAGTTTCTGCGCGTCGAAGTGAGAGAGCCATGTTGTATTCGTCGCTTCCTATCTCATCAGCGTGTCCCTCGACTCGGATAGCAAGCTCCGGATTAGCCCTGAGAATCTCGACGATTCGGTTCAGATCGGGGATGTATTCCTTTTGAAGTGTGGCGCGGTTGAATTCGAAAAGAGGATTACGAATGAGAAGTCGTTGACCCTCCGCGAATAATGGAAAATGTGTGCGTAGAAGTGTATCGCGTCGAGATGTGTCCTCAAGAACGAAGAGCACAGTATCGCTGAACGTGAGCTTTGAGTGGTGATATTGAAGTGCCCATAGGTCCCGAGTGGCTTGGCTGACTTCGTCCAGCACAGAGGAAAAGTCGGACCTGATATCGAAGACCTTCCCTCCTGTGACATCAGCGAGGGTCTTGAAGCCTTTGACGCTAAGAGGCGCAACGCAGTATGTTCGGATATTAGCATCGCGGAGAAGAAACGCCATGCTTTCAGCTGTGAAGTTAGTTGTCCCATCGCCATGCTCGCCGCGCTGGTGGAATGCAGCATCGGTGATAAGTATGAAGATGCGTAGAGCGCCGGGTCTGAAGGGAAACTCTATCATAGCGGCATTCAGAGCTTCGAGACTATTTTCTTTTTCGTCGCCGCCGCCCCAGGGATGAATCCGGTCAATCCAGCTAATGAACGTTTCCACGTTCTCTGTAAATCCGTACTTTGTTCCGACGGTATCGGAAAACGTAAGGAGCCCAATTTGGAAGTCAGTCCCCTGGCGGCTCAACTTCTCAGCGAATATGTGGATGTTTCGCCGTACATCATCGATTTCATGGCGCATGCTTCCAGTTTCATCAAGGATCATGACGAAGTCGATCGGTATACGGTTGTTCTTCGTCACTCGGGAAAGCGTAAACGGGAGAGGGACTCCCGCTTCACTGGCGACTAAATGGAACTGAGAGAGTATGGAATCAGTATGGAGACCATTTTCGCCCTTAAGCTCAAGAAGTATGTCGATAGTCGGAAAATCGCTGAGGTCGTATCCGCGAAAGATGAACTGGATTGGAGATGAATTTTCTGATGTATCAACGAATGTTAAAGTGTCGCCCTGGCGCCACCGCTCCAGTTCTACCTGAAGACTACCTGGCTCAGAGAAGTTCGTGAGTGCTGAAGCACCATGGTGCTGATATTTCGGCGTCATTTGGGCTGCGGCAGGAAAAGAGACACCGAGAAGACCTGCAAGTACTATCAGCGAAAAATTAGGAACATTGCGAAGAGGGTTAAGATTCAATATATTCTGTGACACAGCGGAGACAGTTAGGGAGAGAGTTCAAGAACAGCTTGCCTCAGAACGTGAAGACAATCTTTGGTGACAGCGCAATAAAATCTTGATGCTCCCATGGTTCCGGATCTCTGAAAATGACACGAGAGTACTGGACTTCAAAACTGAGCCAGTCAAAGACGTTTATGTAAGCATCGGCAAGTATGGTCTTGTTGAAATATTGCAGAAGCACGCCGTATTTGGTTCCAGTTAGATGTTGATAGCCGATCTTTCCAAAGACGCTCCATGTCTGATTCCGGTCAGCTGCCCGGACTGTGCTCAGATTTGGTTCAAAGAAAGCCTGCTGAAGCTGTAGGAATTCTCCCCCAAGGGAGATGCTGAGATCAGGACCAAGCAACTGCGCCAAATTAATTTCGTAGGCAAGTAACGCATTTCCGCTGACGTAATAAAAGGCTGTCGATGTATCTTTGACGAGTTCCGATGAGGGGCTGAGAATGGGGACGTCACCTCGTTTTGACAGCGTGCCAATGGAAAATGCCCCGCGGATATAGTTGCTCGTAATGATAGGAACAGTAAACCCACCTGTGATTCCGTAGCAGCCGTTGAGTTTCCTGCTACGGAACTGGAGAGGACCGATGATTGTCAGAGGAGACTCACCTAAATTGAACGGAACAGTGAATCCGAGTTTGTATTCCTGATCAACGGTCGGCTTATAGAGTCCTGTAATGTTCCACACTCCTCCAGAATAGAAAGGCAAGTTGAGATCGTTGCGGTCGATGGACACTTTGACGCCAACAATTGAGCTATCCACATTGAGGTCAACGCCGCCCCCGAGGAGGGAAAGACTGATCCGGGCAAAGTACGGAATTTCCCGGACAAGCACTTCAGTCTTTGACTGGTAAGCGTATTCGTTACGGTTCTTTATCTTATCATAAAGTCCGCCAAAGGTATTTTTGAGGCGGCGGATTCCCTCGATGCGGCGGATCGTCTCACGGTCATTCCCAATCGAAACCTCAAGAAGCTCGCCATTGTTGGGGCTTTCGACAACGGCGATCTTGTATTTATTATTCTTGACCACATCATCGACGATCTGATCAGGAACATTGAGCGTTGTGAGAACCTGGACTTGCAGCGGTTTGTCCTCAATGTACCACTGCGGGAAGAACTCTTTTAGCTTCGGATTTATCTCAAGTGCTTTGACTATAGCTGAAAGGCGATTGTTTTCTTCCTCAAGCAGAGGGATAGCAACGACGATAAGCTGTCGCATGGCTTCAACCTCTCGTGCGGTTGCCGGCTGGTATGTGACAAGAGCGTTGAGAACGTCCATATCTTCTACCATAGAGCGAAGCTCAGCTTCTGTGTAGTTTGATGAACCGCCATCAAGTTTCTGTAGTATCGCGCGGAGTTTCCCCTCCGCCGATGGTGTTTGGGCGAACATGCCTGCCGCTGCGACCAGCGTGGCGAGAAATATAAAGAACCAGTATCTCATTTGGGTTTTCTCTCCGTGATGTTATCGTATCAAGGGAAACGTTGAATTGGCGCGGGCTGAGTGGTTGTGGTTGTCCCGCTTTGTGTGGGCTGTTGGCTCGGAGGGCTTGCCTGCTGAGCAGGTGCAGATTCTCCTGTTCGAAAGAGCGACGAAAGGTCAAACCGGAAACGGGGAGAAAACATGAGTATAGCAGGACTCTCCCACGGTCTCAGTTCGCGAAGTGAACCAGCATACAACCCCTCGATCCAGAACGTGTTAGGAATGATCTCAAGCCATGCACTTCCAACAATTCGCATGTTGTAGAATTGCAATGAAATCCCATACCGATTGGCTGCAGCTGTATTAAAATAGTCAATCTGCACATACGGGCTGTTCTCGTCGCTAACTTTCTCAGAGACAATTGTTCCTACGTCTTTTTGACTAACAAATTGTCCAGCTATGTAAGTCCCAACGTCTTCCGTTCCTACAACATGCCCAGCGTTGACTCTGTGGTATTGATATCCAAGCCTGATCTGGAGTACGTTCGCCTGTCCGCTATTGTTGCTCTTGAACATAATTGGGTAGTAAAGTTGCACAGCCGTTGGGATATAATAAAAGTTCTGTCGGTCTGTCAACGACGCATACGGTTTGGAAATTTTCCCCGTCACGAATGACCCACCAAAAGCGAAGGGGAAGAATTGGGTCAACTCAA
>Ga0078972_1002134_pt1 | contig 67837 bp, 46 predicted proteins | sample YelNatPaOPGAMG01_FD_67568 | JGI IMG/M metagenome (GOLD analysis project Ga0078972, IMG submission 67568) | Hot spring thermophilic microbial communities from Obsidian Pool, Yellowstone National Park, USA - OP-RAMG-01 (SPADES assembly) (version 2) | ecosystem: Environmental > Aquatic > Thermal...
TTTGATCTTGACCAACACCAGTTTGGGTCGTTTCTGGATGCCTGCTTCAGACACACCCGCAGCGACAATCTGCGAGGAGCTCGCTGAGGAGGAGTACGGTCTCTATGGTAAAGGCGAGTGGGGGGTGCAGCCCGGTGACGTAGTGCTCGATTGCGGAGCTCACATCGGCACGTTTACCCGGGCTGCGCTGGCGCGCGGAGCCCGACAAGTGGTGGCGATCGAGCCGCTCCCGATTGCTCAGGAGTGTTTGAGGAGGAACCTGTCGGCTGAAATGGCGGCTGGGCGCGTCGTACTTTGCCCGAAGGGCGTGTGGGATCGGGAAAGCACCCTCGAGTTGAAGCTCGAGCGGGGCAACACCGGGGCGAGCAGTGTCGTTCTGGACCGCGGCGGTGGATCGGCGGTCACGGTGCCGTTGACTACGATTGACAAGCTCGTTCGAGATCTGCGCTTGGAGCGCGTGGACTTCATCAAGATGGACATCGAAGGCGCCGAGGTGCCCGCCCTCATCGGCGCTCGCGAGACGCTCCGGAGGTTCCGGCCCAGGCTGGCCATCGCAGTCTACCACCGCGAAGGCGACCTTGTCGGGGTCCAACAAGCAGTCCTTGAAGCCGCGCAGGGCTGGGCGGTAAGGGGGTCCATGTGTCTTGAAAATTACGACCGCATCCGCCCGCAGGTGCTGCTGTTTCGACCCGACGGCTCTGCGCGGTGATAGTTGGGGTTGAGCAATGGCCCCACTCTCGTCCAAGTCCTTCATCCCCTTTGCCTCTGCGGATCTGGGCGCGGAGGAGGCGGCGGCGGTTGCCGAGGCGCTGGCCTCCGGGTGGGTGACCACCGGGCCGAAGTGCGCGGAGCTCGAGGCGGCTTTCCGCGCGTACACGGGCGCGGAGCACGCGCTGGCCGTGAACTCGTGTACGGCCGCCATGCATCTGGCGCTGGCCGCGCTGGGCATCGGGCCGGGCGACGAGGTGATCACCACGCCGCTCACCTTCTGCGCCACCGTCAACGTGATCCTGCAAACCGGCGCCACCGCCGTGCTCGCCGATATCGGCGACGATCTCGATCTCGATCCCGAGCACGTCGAGGCCATGATCACGCCGCGCACCCGGGCCATCCTGCCCGTGCACTACGGTGGCCTGCCGTGCCGGATGGACGCGATCTGGGCGCTGGCCGCAAAGCACGGTCTGAAGGTCGTCGAGGACGCGGCCCATGCCGTGGGGGCGGAGTATCGCGGGCGCAAGATCGGCGCAGGCCCCAGCGACGCCGTCTGCTTCAGCTTTTACGCGAACAAGAACATGACGACGGGCGAGGGCGGCATGGTCACGACGCCCTCCTCCGCGCTGGCCGAGAGGATGCGCGTGCTGGCCCTGCACGGCATGAGCCGGGATGCCTGGAATCGTTACGCCGAGCGCGGGAGCTGGTACTACGAGGTGGTCGAGTGCGGCTTCAAGTACAACTTGAGTGACATCCAGGCGGCCATCGGGCTGGTCCAACTGCGCAAGCTGGACCGGATGAACGCGCGGCGGGCGGAGATCGCCGGGCGCTACAACGAAGCGTTCGCGACCCTGGATGAACTGGAGCTTCCCCCGGTGCGCAGCGATTCGAAGCACGCCTGGCATCTGTACGCCTTGCGGCTGCGCCTGGAAAAGCTCGAGATCGGGCGCGCCGAGTTCATCGAGAGGATGAGGGATCGCGGAGTCGGGTGCAGCGTTCACTTCATCCCGGTCCCTCTGCATCCCTACTACCGGCGGACGCTCGAGCTGCGCGATCCCTGCGAGCGCGCGTTGGCGGAATATCCGCGGCTGGTGTCGCTGCCGCTCCACTCGCGCCTGAGCGACGAAGAGGTCGAGCGCGTGATCGCGGCGGTGCGGGAAATCGTCGCTGCCCATCGCAAGGCCCGGCCGGTTGCGGTGAACAGCGTTGCTGAAACGGGCAATTGACATCGCGGCGAGCGCCGTCGGTCTGATCGTGCTTTCGCCCTTGCTGGCGCTGATTGCGGCGGCGATCTGGCTCGAGTCGGGACGCCCGATCTGCTTTGCGCAGGAGCGCGTGGGCCGCGGCTTCCGACCCTTCCGCCTCCTGAAGTTTCGCACCATGCGCAACGGGATCCCGGGCCCGCGAATCACGGCGGCCAATGATCCACGCATCACGCGCCTGGGGCGTTTGCTCCGGCGGACCAAGCTCGATGAGCTGCCCCAGTTGTGGAACGTGCTGCGCGGGGAGATGAGCCTGGTCGGCCCGCGGCCCGAGCTGCCCGAATATGTGGAGCGCTTTCGGGATCGTTACCGGACGATCCTCACGGTCCGGCCAGGCATCACGGATCTGGCTTCGGTGCGGTTCCGGAATGAAGAGGAGCTGCTCGCGCAGGCGGCCGATCCGCTGGGCGAGTACGTGAGCAGCGTGCTGCCCGTCAAACTCGATCTGGCTGAGGAGTACGTGTGCAAGCAGTCGCTGAAACTCGACCTGGCGATCCTGCTGAAAACCTTCTGGGCATTGTTGCGGGGAAGGTGAGGGTGCTGTGGAGAGAACGGATTTCGGGCGACATCTGAGGCGGCTGGGAGCCTTTCTGGATCGCCACCCGCGCCTGCTGCGGCCGCTGGTCTGGCTGCTGCATTTGACGCTCATCGCAGGTTCCGGGGTGGCTGCGTTCCTGCTTCGCTTCGAGTTTCGCATCCCGGCCAACGAGTGGACGCACCTGGGCTACGGGCTGGCCGCATGGCTGGTCTGCAAGTCCGTGGCGTTTCGCTGGTTGGGGCTGGACCGAGGCTGGTGGCGCTTCGTTTCGATCGAAGATCTGGCGCGGATCGGCCTGGCGAACGTGGGCGGCTCCGCGGGGGCTGCCCTGGTGATCACGGCCCTGGCGCCCCGCGGCTTTCCGCGCTCGATCTACATTCTCGACCTCGTCTTGTGCTTCCTCGCCGTTTCAGGCGCCAGGGTGGCGGTGCGCATCCTTTGCGAGAATATCACGCGGGCCGGGCCGAAAGAGGCCGGCAAGCGCGTGCTCATCTACGGGGCCGGCGAGGCCGGGGTGATGCTGCTCAGAGAAATCCGAAGCAACCCGCGGCTGGGCCTCTCCGTGCGTGGCTTTGTAGATGACAGCCCGAGCAAGATCGGCACGCGCATCCAGGGAACGCCGGTGCTGGGCGGCGGTGAAAAGCTCAAGGAACTGGCAGTCCAGTACGAGATCGAAGAAGTGCTGATCGCCATCCCGTCCGCGACTGGCGCCGAGATGACGCGAATCCTCGAGCACTGTCACCGGGCGGGGGTGGCGTTCCGGACGATTCCCGGGCTGGGGGAGCTGATCGAGAACGGCGGCCTGGCGCGGCAGATCCGCGAAGTGTCCGTGGAAGACCTGCTGGGGCGCAACCCGGTGCGGCTCGACGAGACAGCGATTCGCGCGCACCTGGAGGGGCGCGTCGTGCTGGTGACGGGCGCGGCAGGCTCGATCGGCTCGGAGCTCTGCCGGCAGATCGCGCGCTTCCATCCCGCAGCCCTCGTGGGTCTGGAGATTGCCGAAACGCCGCTGTTCGATCTGGAGCGCCGCATGCGCCAGGCCTTCCCCCATGTGGCCTTCCATCCGGAAATCGGGACCATCCAGAATCCCGCGCGGCTCCGGGAGATCTTCGCGCACTACCGCCCGCAGGTCGTCTATCACGCCGCTGCCTACAAGCACGTGCCGGTTATGGAAACCCACGCCTTTGAGGCGGTGGAGAACAACGTTTTCGGAACGTACAATGTGGCCGCAATCGGCGCCGAATACGGCGTGGAAAAGTTCGTGCTGATTTCGACGGACAAGGCGGTGCGGCCCACCAGCGTGATGGGCGTGACCAAGCGCATCGCGGAGCTGGTGGCGCTTTCTTTCCAGGACGGGGGCGCGCGCTACGTCGCGGTACGTTTCGGCAACGTGCTCGGTTCGGCGGGCAGCGTGGTCCCGCTTTTCCGGGAACAGATCGCTGCGGGAGGGCCGGTCACCGTGACCCACCCGGAGATGCGCCGCTACTTCATGACGATTCCCGAAGCGGTGCAGTTGGTGTTGCAGGCCGCGGCCATGGGCAAGGGCGGCGAGATCTTCCTGCTCGACATGGGCCAGCCGGTGAAGATCGTGGACTTGGCGCGCAAGATGATTCTGCTTTCCGGGCTGAGGCCCGAGGAAGACATCCAAATCGTGTTCACGGGACCGCGTCCGGGCGAAAAGCTTTACGAGGAGCTGAGCACGTTCGAAGAGGAGACCGTGCCGACGTTCCACGAGAAGATCCGCATCTTCACCAGCGACGGTCTGCCCCGCGCGCGTGTGGATGACTTGCTGCGCGAACTGCGTCGCATTTGCGAGGAGCGGGATCTGGCCCGGCTGGTGCTACTGTTCAAAGAGGTGGTGCCCGATTACAATCCCAGCCGTTACATGCTCGAGCGCGTGCTGCCGCCTGCGCGCACGGCTGCGGCGGGGGTATAAAAGTCAAGAGTCGTGCGATGCGTCTTCGAATTTTTGTCATGCTCGTGGCTGCCGCGATCGCGTGCGGCCAGCAAGCGGCGCCTTCCGCGCTGAAAATCATCGTCCTTCAGGGAGAAGGAGCCCGGCACAGCATTCGCAGCCGGCACGGCGTGCAGACCGTGATCGAGGTGCGCGATCAGAACGACCGGCCCCTGCCCGGCGCGCAGGTCGTCTTCCAGCTTCCCGCTGCCGGCCCCGGCGGAACGTTTCCCGGCGGCCGGCTCACCCAGCGGACCGTGACGGATGCGCGCGGCCAGGCCGCCACCGCCGGCTTTGCCCCGAACGATCAGGAGGGGCGGTTCAACCTGAAGGTGGTGGTCAGCTCCGGCGATCTCACCGCGGAGACCGTTGTCTCCCAGATCAACCAGGCGCGCACCGAAATTGACCGGGCACGGCGCTCGAAGAAGCCTTGGATCATCGTCGCGCTGGGTGGCGCGACGGCAGGGATTGTGCTGGGCACGCGGGGAGGCGGAGGCTCGCCTGCCGCGCAAACACCCACGATCACCCTCGTTCCGGGTCCGGTCTCGGTAGGAGGGCCGCGGTGATTCGGTTGCACGCAACGGGCCTCGGCTTGCTGATCGCAGTCGTGCTTGCGCTGGGCCTGTGCGTAACGCAGGCGCGGGCGCAGTCCTTCGTGATCCTCGCGGACCAGGGTCCGCTGGGCACGAGCACAGTCCCTAACGGCGGCACGGTAAACATGGTGGCCGAAGCCATCGGTTCGCCAGTGCAAGCGCGGCTGACGTTCTCCTATCGCGGCGCGGGCACGGCCACCATCAGCACGGTAGATCGCACCGGCTCGAACGACTTTTCCGTTGTCCCTGCCGGCCTCCCGATCACTCTGGGGCCGAACGAAGGCTGGACTCTGGTGGTTCGCTTCCTGCCCAGTTCCGGCGCTCGGGTTACGGGGCGCCTCACGCTCACCGTGACCGAAACCGTGCAGGGAGCCGCGACGCAAGGGCAACTCGTGGTGAATCTGGCCGGCTTCGCGCCGGAGCTGGTCTTTAGCTACACGTTGCCGGGCGGCAACGCCGTTGCAATCAGCGACGGCGGCACGATCACGTTTCCCCCCACGCCGCTGAACACGACCGCTTCCGCCGTCATCGCGATCCTGAATCGCGGCAGCGCGACGGGAACCGTCAGTTCCGTGACCGCATCCGGCGACGCATTCGCGGTCTCCGGCGTGCCCCTGCCCCCCATCAGCATCGAGGCCGGGCGCGAACTGCGATTCAATCTCAACTTCACGCCCTCGCAGCGCGACGTGCAGACCGGCTCGTTGCGCATCGAGTACGCCGGGCGGACTCTGACGATCCTGCTGCGCGGCTCCGGCGCTGCGGCGGCTTTCCTCTATCAGTTGGTGCGCGATTCGGTCGAATCGCCGATCTCGCCCGGCCAGCTGATCACGCTGGGCGATACCGCGATCGGGCAGCGAACCGTCGTCACCTTGCGCGTGCGCAACGCCGGCAACGCCGACGGCGTCATCCAGACCATCAGCGTGCTGGGGCCGGGCTACCAGCTTGCAGATCTGCCGTTTCTGCCCCTGACGTTGGCGCCGAGCGCCTCGGTTGCCTTCACGCTGATCTTCGCGCCGACGCAGCCGGGCGCCGCCACAGGCCGGCTTCGCATCGGCAACGACATGTTCGATCTGAGCGCCACAGGCCTGGGGGCGGCGCTCAACTACACGGTGGTGATGGCCGGCGCGAGCACGTCCGTGTCGCCTAACGGCAGCATCCTGTTCAGCTCGCTGGCCGTGGGCCAGAGCTTCACCGCCCGTTTCCTGGTGACGAACACGGGCAACCAGGCGGCGGTGATCAGCGCGATCTTCGCCACTGGATCACAGGCTTTCTCGCTCTCGGATTTGCCCGAGCTTCCCTTGACGCTGGAGCCGGGTGCGACTGCGACGTTCCTGGTCACGTTCGCGCCCACGACCGTCGGCGTCGCCCAAGCGGTGTTGCGCGTGGGCGGACACAGCTTCGATCTGATAGGCTCCGCGACCTCGCCCTTGCCCCTGCCCGCCATCCTGCTGGAGGGGCCGCGCGGTCAGGCTCAGCCCATGCAGCAGGTGGCCTACACGCTCTCGCTGGCCGAACCCTATCCTTTGAACCTGGTCGGCACGCTGACGCTCACCTTCAACTCCGAGGTCTTCGTCAATGACGCCACGGTGCAGTTCGCCACCGGCGGACGGAGCGTCAATTTCACGATTCCGGCGGGTTCGACGCGCGCGGTCTTTCCCAACAAGGAGACCACGATCCGACTGCAAACGGGCACGGTGGCCGGGACCATCATGCTTACGCCGGCTTTCTTCACCGAGACGGGCGTCAACCTGACGCCGGCCTCCCCGCCCACGGTGAGTCTGACGATCGCCCAAGGGCCGCCTCAACTGGTCAGCGTGCAACTGGGCGGGCGCACCCCGGACAGCTTTACGCTGCTGGTAACCGGTTACTCCACCAGCCGTTCGGTCTCGCAGATCGAATTACAGGCGGTGGCCGCGCCGGGCGTCAATCTGACGAACCCCAAGCTGACGCTGAACGTCGAGGCTGCGTTCCTTTCCTGGTATCAGAACGCGCAGTCTCAGCAGTACGGGAGCCTGTTCACGGCCGCGATCCCGGTTTCCATCCAGGGGACGACGCCTTCGGGGTCGCCGATCGACGGGCTGCAATCGGTCTCGGTGACCCTCTCGAACGCTCTGGGTACTTCGCAGCCTGCGAGCGTGGCGTTGCGTTGAAGTTTACGGCGTAGGACAAAGTAAACGCGAGTACTGTTACTCCTGGTCATTGACTCGGTTGCAAGGTGATCTTAGAATAAACTAGGAAAGCATGGAGCTCGGCGGTGAGAACTAACCTGCTGACGGCTTCGGTTGTTGTTTTGGCTGCTGCCGGATTGGCGCTGGCGCAATCTCGCGTGGCCACGATCACCAGCAAGCAGCCCGTGAAAATTAACGGGATCAGCGCGCCTTCATCGGTGCCCACGCTGCCTGTCCTGCCGGGCAGCACGGTGACTACAACGAGGGCCCCTGCTACGGTCACCACATCGAGCGGAGCGAAGGTGACGCTGACCGTGAACTCCCAGGCAACGATCGGCAGTAACGGGAATGTTGCGGGCGTGCAATCCATGGGGACTCCCGATCCGCCCAACTTCCCGCCGCTCGGCTGGAACCCGCCGGGCCCGCCGCCGCCAGGCTGGGCTCCTCCCTCGATCAGCCGGTGGCGGAGGCAACGTTAGGGCTGCAATCTTTGAGCGGGTTTTGCTGAGGAGGCATCCATGTTCGCACTGCGCATATCCCGGATGGCACTGGCGGGCCTGATCTTTTCGGCGTCGCTGTTTTGCACGCCGATCATGTACGTCTATCCCTCGATCGCGCCCAACCCGTGGTACTCGCCGAGCTGGTACGATTACGCGCAAAACGCGATTGCGGCTTTGCAAGCCGGCGCCAGCTCGTGGGGTACGCCGGGTAGCCCGTCTTACTACCAGCGGACTTACTCCTTTTATCCGGGAGACGTAGTAGTTACGGACTTCGAATCGTGGCGGGGCCAGGCGCCGCCGCCTCCCGGGTACGAAGGCGAGTACGGCAACGCGCTGTTGTTCGGGCTGTATTTGGACGGCGGCGGGAAGACGTTCCGGCTTCGCGACCTGTGGTATTACGAAAACTTCTTCGGCAGCCCCGATACCTTCAGCTTTGCCGGGCAGGCGTACGGGTATGATCTGGTCGCGCATTACTACGGGCCGGACGGCATCCCCGGCACCGCGGACGACATCTGGTACGGCGAGTCCAATCCGGGCAATGACAGCGTTCTCGTGAACCGTCTCTGGTTCGCGGGACTGGGGGCCGCGTTCTCGGTATCCGATCCTGCCGATTTGCCTTATGCCTTGTGGTGGATCACGCAGCAGGATTATCCGTTCGGGTGGGGAACTTATTTGATTTGGATTGATGGCCAGTTGGTCACGGCCAGCGCTGGCGCGTCCCTGGTTCCCGAGCCGGGAACCGCTGCGCTGATTGGCCTCGGCCTCGCCGGCCTGCTTTGCTTGCGGCGCTATCGCAAGGCGGCCTGACCGGAAAAGTTCTGAAGGCGGCCCGGGGCGGGAATCCTCGGCCGCCGCCCCTCTGATGCAGTCCCTCGGTGAACGCTGCTTGTGTCGTCCTCCTCTCGCTGGCCCTCGGCTACGCGGCCTTGCACGATGCGGGCGTTGAACCCAACGACTGGGGCGTCTCGCTGGTCGCGGTCGGATTGTGCGGAATCCTGTGCTGGTCTCGCGCGCGATCGCCGTGGCCGCGTGGATGGAGGACGTGGCTGCCTCTGACCCTCCTGGCGTGGGCGTGCCTCGCCTTGCTGCCTTTGCCCAAAGCCCTTGTCAGGCTGCTGGCGCCCGCGCGCGCCGCGGCGCTGGATGGCCTCACCGCCATCGCGGGACCGTGGAGCTGGGCCGCGTTGAGCGCCAAGCCCGCGGCAACCTTGGAAAAGGTGATCGGGCTGGCGGGCTGCATCCTCGTTTTCTGGCTCATGGCGGATCTGGCCGGGCGGCTCGATGACTATCCGTGGGCTGTCGCGTGGCCCTTGCTGATCCTTGCAGGCTTCGAGGCGGTTCTGGGGCTCATTCAGGCGTATGCGCCCGGCGGCGATCGCATAGCCACGGGAACTTGGGTCAACCGCAACCACTACTGCGGCTTTCTCGAGCTGTGCCTGCCGTTCGCGCTGGCTTACGGCGTAGCGGTTCTCGGGCGCGGGCGATCGCGCCACGGCGTAAGCCTGCGCATGGCGCTGGCGGCCTGCGGCCTGTTCACGATCGCCGCCCTGATCCTGCTGGCGATTCTGCACTCGTTCTCGCGGATGGGTTTCGTGGCCGCTCTGGTCTCGATGTTCATCATGGGGGCGGCCGCGCTGGGCAGCGGCGAAGCGCCCGCATGGAGACGCCGGCTGGGACCGGCGCTCATCGGCTTGCTCGTGCTCCTCGCTTTCATCTTCTTGCCCCCGGACAAGCTGATCGAGCGCTTCGGCCACATGGCCGCCACGGAGGAAATCTCGGCCGATGTCCGCATTCAGATCTGGCGCGATACGCTCGAGCTGGTGCGGGCGCAGCCCGTGGCAGGCAGCGGCCTGGGCGCGTACGAATCGGCGCTCATGCGGCACAAGCTCGCGGCGCCTTTGTACACGGTGGATTTCGCCCACAACGACTATTTGCAGTTGGCGGCCGAGCTCGGCGTTTTCGGGCTGGCTGTCGTCGTGACCCTCGCTGCGCTTTGCCTGCGGTCGGCCTGGCGAGCCGCGCGCCGCAGTCACTGGGAGGAGGAGCGCTGGCGGGCGCTGGGCGCGCTGGGCGGCCTGTCGGCGCTGGCCCTGCACAGTTTCGTGGACTTCAACCTTTACATTCCGGCGAATGCAATGACACTGGCCTGGGTAGCAGGCATCGCGATCGCCCGTTCCGTGTCTACGGGCGCCGCTCGAGCCTGACCGCGTCCACCCAGGCGGCGCCACGGATCTTGTTGTCGAACTTGCGGGACGGGCGCCGGCAAAGCTGGATGGCGGCAAGCAGGGTGCGCGGCGCGACGACTTCTGCTTCCACGAATTGCCAGTCGGTGGTTCCCGTGATGTGCTGAGTCTCGGCGAGGACGCGGTTGCCGCTGCCGGTTTCGCTGAGGCGCAGAAAAAGGCCCTGATCGGTCGTCAGATCCTGCGAAGCAATCCACGCGGACAGACGGTAGCGCCCGGCGGGCACAACCACCAGTTGCGAGACGTGCGAGTAATCGAAATTGGCCGTGCCGGGAAAGCTCAGCTTGAGCGATGCCCGACCCTCGCGCGCCCGGGCCGGATCGCGAACCGCCTGCACGCCTTCCAGCGGGCGGATGCGCCAGTCCAGCGGCGAGCCGCTCGGCTCGTTTTCAAAGCTGCCGTTGTAAACCAGGTTGCGCACGGGATAATCGCCGGCCCGCGGCCCCAGCCAGGCAACCCAGGTTGCGAGCGCCTCATGGTACTCGGCCTTGCGCAGAAGCAGCTCCAGATAGGCGGCCGCCAGCTCGTCGTTGGCGAGGCGGTGCTCGCACAGGGAGCGCCAGGCGGCGCGGGCGCGACCGGCATCGCCGCTTTGCAGAAGGAAGCGGAAATGCGAGCGGGCGGCGCGCGGGTTCCGGGCGAGTTGGGGCAGCAGCTCATCGAAGGGAATCAGGCGGTCGGTGTAGTAGAAGATGATCGCGTCATAGTCGGGGACCAGCTCGAGGATGCGAAGCATGTGGGGCAGGGCAGTGCGGGCTTCGCCGACGCGGATGTGAAAGCCCGCAGCGCGCATCAACACGGGCGGAATGTTGGGACCAAGCTCGACGGCGCGCCGGAAGCAGAGGCGGGCTTCGGCGATCTTGCCGGTCTCGGCGAGGGCTTCGCCGAGATCGCACCAGCGGTAGGGATTGGCGGGGTCGGAGCGCAGCAGGCGCCGTGCGAGAGCTTCGGCTTGCGTGGCGGGCTGTTCCGTGAGGTCGGGGTAGGTCTCCGGCGGGCGCAGGGCGAGCCAGAGCCCGCCGCCGGCGACGGCCAGGGCGAGCAGCGCGCGGAGCAGAAACGCTGCGTCTCGCACTTGCGAACCTCGCGTGTTATTTTATCGTTTCCACCCTCAAATTAGGGATTGAAAAAGCAGAAAAGCAGGGGTAAATTGTAACTTGAGTTCGCTACGGCGAAGCGATTTTTGTTGGACAGCGCAAGACATTCGTTCTTGCGATTGCGGCACCGCGAAACAAGGACAGGAAACCGGGAGGTCGAGATGAGCAGCGGGCATGCGAAGTGGGTCGGATTCATTCCGGTAGCAGTGGTTCTTGCGGCGGGGATTGTTCTGGTGACGGCGCAGGCGCCGGGACAGGGCGCGATGCCGCCGCGTTTTCCGATTGTTCGCGACTGGAGCCACAGGTATCTGGCTTACGGGAACGCTTCGTTCCGGGCCGCGACGCTGAGTCAGCTCCAGCGCGATCCGCGGCTGGCGGCGGCCTGGGTGCAGCGCAACGTGATCGGCGCCTTGGCGTCGGCTTCGGCGCCGGGCCGGCAGCCGTGGCGGCGCAATTCCCTCACGCTGAAGCGCGACTGGGCGGTGTCGCTGGGGAACGTCGATACTTCGACCCCAGTGCCCAAAGAGCACTTCCCGGCGATGTGGGGGCGAGCTTCACCAACCCGGACTGCGCCAATGATTTTGTGGTCTTTGGCATCCGGGCGGGTTCGGCGAGCGGCCAGGCGAACATCGTGGCGTTCAACAATCTCTACACCACCTGCTCGGCGCCGGTTCCCCAGACAATGTGGGCTTACTATGTGGGCGACACCAACGGCACGCCGGACGTAGTGAGGACGTCCCCGGTGCTTTCGCTCGACGGGAAAGAGGTGGCGTTCGTCGAGGACCGGGACAAGGGTTCAGGCGGCGCTTACTTCCACGTGCTCACGTGGGTAGCGAAGCAGGGGACGATTACAAGCCCCGCCACTCCCGGCTCCGGGGGCTCTTCCGTGCGCAGCGTGAAGTATTCCGATTCAGGCAACCTGCGCTCGTCGCCCTTCGTGGATTACTGGAACAACGTCGCCTTCGTCGGGGCGGACGATGGGAAGCTGTACGCCATCGGGCCGGTGTTCAATGCCACTTCCAATCCAGCGGTTCTCGGCTCCGTGGAGGTCAAGAGCGGAGGGGCTCATCTAACCAGCCCGGTCATGGATCCCAACGAGGACAGGATTTTCATCTCAGATGGAAGCTCGCTCCACTCCTACCTTGTATCCTACGGCACGAACAGCGTAACATTCAGCGACGACAAAACCTACCTCATCAGTGGTGACGCCGAGGCTATTCAGGACGCTGCGCTCGTGGACGTGGACCGGCGGCGCGTCTTTTGGTTCGCTCGCGAAACCTTTTTAACTGCTCTGGCGATCGAGACCGACTATAGCTTTACGTCCACGGCGACCAAGACTGCGTCCATCGGCCAGAGCTCCGGGACGACCATCCGCGCCGGAGCGTTCGATGACGACCATTACTCCGGAAAGGGCGGGCAGCTGCACGTGTGCGGCAAAGCCTCCGACAGCGACCAGCCCCGACTTTACACGTTCGGGTTTTACCAGAGCGACGGCCAGTGGGTCTGGAATAACTCGACTTCCTACGTCAACACCATCGCTACGACGGCTGGCGAGTGCTCGCCGCTAACGACTTTCAAAGGGGGCGATAACCAAGACCGGCTGTTCCTAGGTTTCAGCGGGACGAATCAGGTCCAGATGTGGAATATCCCCATCAGTGGCTCGAGTGACGGGCCCGACGCAACAGCCGGCCCTTACAACGGTGGCTCGGCCGGCATCATCGTGGATAACCGCAGCTCCACCGCCGAGGCGAACAACATCTACTTCCAGACCGCGCTCGCATCGAGCGCCTGTGCCGAGAACGGAACCAACAAAGTCTGCGCCGTCAAGCTGACCCAAAGCGGGCTGCAATAGAATGATCAGCAAGGAGTCTCGCGATATGGCCTCCGAGAAACACGTTCCGAAAGTGCCGGCGACGCGCGGGCCGCGCCGGCCCTACCACAAGCCCGCCTTCCAGTGCGAGCAGGTCTTTGAAACCGCGGCGGTGCGCTGCGGCAAGATCGAGTCGCGCACCACGCAGTGCAAGCGTGTGAAGAAAAACTCCTGACCGGGGCCGATCCACCGTCGGGGCGGGGGTCTGAACGCACTGGACAGCGCGGGCGCACCTGCCTCTTGAGCTCACTTCCTGTTATTCTGTGAAGTTTGATTTCCCCTAAGCGGACTGCCCCCGCGGGCCCCACCGGCTCGCTAATCTCTGCCTGGGCAGACTCCGCCACACAGAACGAGGATGTTGAGGCGCAGGAAAGTTGTCGTTTCATCCGGTTTTGCTACTTTGGCATTTTTCGTCGCGCTCAAGGCCAAGGGCCATGCTCAAAACGGGGCGCCGGCGCGGTTCCCCATCGTTCGCGATTGGAGCCACAGGTACTTGGTGTACGGGAACGGCTCGTTTCGCGCGCCGACGCCGAGCCGGCTCGAGCGCGATCCGCGCCTGATCATGGCTTGGCTTCAGCGCAGCCTGATCGGGGCACTGGGGCAAGGCCTGCCGCCGGCCAGGCGGTCCGGGCGGCGCGATGGAGCCGGGGTGAAGCGCGACTGGGCGGTGTCGCTGGGCGATGGTGTGCTGACGCCGGGTCCGGCCGAAGCTTACCCCGCCATGTACGGCGGAGACATCGCCAGGGGTGATTGCGCGAACGATTTCGTCGTCTTCGGCATCAACGCCAAACCGGCGACGAATCAGGCCAACATTGCAGCGTTTTACAACCTGTACGATAACTGCCGCAGCGGGCCCGTCCCGCAAGTGCTGTGGGCCTATCGTGTGGGCACGGGGCCGGTGCGGACATCCCCGGTACTGTCGCTAAACGGCCAGGAAGTAGCATTCGTGGAGAACGGCACCAACGGCGCGGCCTTTCACGTGCTGAGCTGGGCGCGAGGGCAGGGCAGCATCGCCCAGCCGGCGGTCCCCGTTAATGGCTCCGCGCTTCGTACGCTGACTTACTCGCGCGCGCCCAGCACCCGCTCATCACCCTTCGTGGATTATTGGAACAATGTGGCCTTCGTGGGCGCCGATGACGGCATCTTGTACGCGATCGGTCCCGTTTTCGGGACCAGCCAGCCATTGGCGATAAAGGCTGCGGTAACTGCCAGTTCAGGAAGGATTCTCACCAGCCCCGTGATGGATCCCGGGGCCAACCGGGTTTTTGTCTCGGACGGGAATACCCTGTATTGCTATTCCTACGACGGCTCTTTCCGTTTGCAGGGTTCCTACTCCACTGGCGCCGCAGGCACGGAAGCGGTGCAGGATGCCGCGTTAGTGGACGTGGACCGGCAAAGGATTTTCTGGTTCACGAACGCGGGATCCGAGACCGCGCTGGTGATCGAAACCGACTATAACTGCGGTGCGGTCAAGACCGCCTTCATTGCGCGGAACTCGGACACGGTGCTGCGTGCCGGCGCCTTTGACAACAAACACTACGAGCTCGGAGGCCGGGGTGGACAACTGCTGCTTTGCGGCATGCGTGACAACATGTCGGGCCACCCCGCGCTCTACGCTTTTGAGTTCGACGCCCAAGGGAGTTGGAACACAACTCCCCGCTACGTGATCCGGCTCGCCAACAAAACGGGTTCCTGCTCGCCCCTTACCAGCTTTATGAGCGGCGGCCAGGATCGGCTTTTCTTCGGCTTCAGCGGAACGAACGAGGTCCAGATGTGGCATCTGCCGATTACCGGGACGAGCTGGGGTCCAAGTGCGAGGGCACCAGGCTATGCCGGCGGCTCGGGCGGCATCACCGTGGATAATCGCAGCGCGGATCCGGCCCGGAACAACATCTATTTCCAGACATTGGAGCGTTCGCCCGCCTGCGCCCAGAATGGCGTGCCGAAAGTCTGCGCCGTCAAACTTAGTCAAAGCGCGCTCGAATAATTATCGCGCACGGCGGCGAGCGTCAGCGCAATGACAAGCGGCTTCGGTTCACCAGCCGCAACGCAGGTTTGCCGGGAGGAGGCAGCAGAGTTCCGCGTCACTGGCGGGAGCATGTTTCCCGCGCTGCGGCCGGGTGACTGCCTGGTGGTCCGGCGCAGCGACGTCCAAGCTCTCAGGCCCGGCGATCTTGTTGCCTTCCTCGGACCGGACGGGCGAATCTGCACGCATCGGGTGAGGGGATTCGAAAATGGGTGCCCCGTAACTTGGGGCGACGCCGCGCCCGCGGCGGATCCTCCCCTGGAGCCTCATGAGATCCTCGGGGTGGTGGTTGAAGTCAGGCGAGGCCGCAGGTCGTTCGTGCCTCGCCGCGTGCCGCCCTTCTGGGAGCGGGCCATCGCGCAGTTGTGTCGCCGCTCCGTTCTTTTCCACCGCCTGGCTCTCAAACTCTGGGCACTTTGCAGGCCGAATCCATGACCGGCTCCGACGCACCTTCGCGGCTGCTGATCGAAATCGCCGGGCTGGGGGTGGCGCTGAACTGCGAGGATGAGGAGTTCGCCCGTCTCGTAGCCGGCGCGTACTCGAGCTTTCTTGCTCTCCCCGGCACCCCTGCGGCCTGCGAGTTCGCCGTGCATATTGCGCCGCCACGCGGGACCGATCCCGACGAAGACGTCCGCGTGAGCCTCGCGGACGGCAAGTGGCAGATCCGCCGTGGCGACTTCGAAGCCGAGTTTGATCCGCGCGCCCGGCAAGGGTGGGTGCGGCACACCGCCAATCCGTACTCGGTGGACACAGTGCTGCGCATCGTGCACACGCTGCTGGCGGCGGACGCGGGTGGGTTTCTCGTGCATGCTGCGGGCGCGATTCTCAATGGCCGCGGGCTGATCCTGGCCGGGGCATCGGGAGCGGGCAAAACGACGATGTGCCGGCTGGCGCCGCCGGACGCTGTTCTGTTGAGCGATGAGATCTGTTACGTGACGCGGCACGGTGAGGAGTATCTGGTTCACGGCACCCCGTTTGCGGGCGAGCTCGGGATACCGGGGGTCAAGGTGTCGGCGCCGGCTGCCGCGCTCTACCTGCTGGCCAGAGGCAATCAGCACCGGCTTGTGCCGCTCAAGCCTGCCGAGGCGGCACGCCAACTGCTGCGGTGTATCCTGTTCTTCGCCGAGGACGCCGAGCTGGCCGGCAAGGTCTTTAACTCGGCCTGCGAGTTCGTGCGACGCACGCCTGTGTACCGGCTTGAGTTCCAGCCCGAACCTGGCGTGTGGGAGTTGCTGAAATGAGCGAACTTTACGTTGCGCGTCATCCTGCGGCTGCGTGGCGACGATTGGAGGACGAAGTGATCGTCATGGCGGCGCAGGAATCCTGGCTGTTCACTTTGAACGAGGTTGCGGCCGAGATCTGGGAAGCGGCGGACGGGCGGACGCCGCTGGCCTCGATCGTCCGGGACCGCATCTGCGAGAAGTTTGAGGTGGATTTCGAACAGGCGTACCGCGACGCCGAGGAGCTGCTGCGCGCGCTGGCGGAACGCGGCATTGTCCTGCTTTCGGAAACGCCGCTGGAGGCAGGCACCCCATGAGCGGGCTGATGGAGCGGGTCACCCAGAAGGCGCTGGCGCTCGGCGTGCCGCTCAGCGTGCATCTCGACCTGACCTGGCGCTGCCATCTGAGTTGCATTCACTGCTACCTGACTGAGCGCAACGGACGTGAACTCACGACAGCGCAGCTCGTGCGGCTGCTGGAGGAGCTGGCCGAGTGCGGCACGCTGTTTTTGCTGGTGAGCGGCGGCGAGGTCTTCCTGCGTCCGGATTTCTTCGAGATCGTGGAGGCGGCACGCGAGCTGGCCTTCAGTGTACGCGTCAAGACCAGCGGCACGCTGCTCGATGACGAGGCTGCCCGCCGGCTGGCCCGTTTGCACGTGGCGGGCGTGGACGTCTCGCTGTACTCGCATCGCCCGGAGGTGCACGATGCGGTGACGCGGCTAGAGGGATCGTTCGCGCGCACGGTGGAGGCGGTCAGGCGGCTGGTGGCGTACGGCGTCAAGGTGCGAGTCGTGCAGGTGCTGATGCGGATGGCAGAAGGCGAATATTCGCGAGTCCGCGAGCTGGCCGCGGAGCTTGGGGCCGAGTATTCTTTGGATCCCACGGTCACTCCGCGGCTCGATGGCAGCCGTAGCGTGGTCAGATTGAACGCATCGCATGCTGCATGGCGCAAGGTCTTTGAGGATCCGGAACTGGATGCGAAGCCCGAGCACTGCCCGCTTTCGCCCGAGCCGCAGGAGGCAGCGCAGACGGCGCCGGAGTGGGATTCGCTGCCGTGCAGTGCCGGCCATACCTCGTGTTACATCTCGCCGAGCGGCGACGTTTATCCGTGCGTGCAGTTCCCGCTGGCGTTGGGCAACGTGACGGAGCGACCGTTTCGTGAGATCTGGGCCGATTCCCCGGCAGCGCGTCGCGTGCGCTCGATTCGGGTGGCAGATCTTCCGATTTGCCGGAGTTGCGAGTTCCTCAACCAGTGCTCACGGTGCCCGGGCCTGGCGTATATGGAGGGGGATCTGACCGGGCCTTCGCGTCTGAACTGTGAGCAAGTTTTCGCGCGCACGGGCCGGCGCCCCGCGCCGCTGGCGGAGTGAGTCGTGCAGTTTCTCCGCGATTGCTTGACGCCCGAGCTTCGGCTGCTGACCGAGCTGGCGCGTCCCTCGCCCGAGTTGGGCGTGCTGCGGCGCCTGGTTTCCGAAGTTTCCGCCTGGGAAAGCGTGTTGGCTGCGGCGCGGCGGCACGGCGTTGCGGCGCTGGCTTACCGGCGTTTGCGCGAGCATTGCGCGGACTGTGTTCCCGCGGCGGTGCTGCAGAGGTTGCGGGAGCATTACCGGCACAACGCTATTCGCAATCTGGCCCTGATGCGCGAACTCGGCGCCCTGCTCGACGCCATGCGCGGGAAGGGCGTAAAAATCATCCCGCTGCGCGGGCCCGTGATGGCTGCGAGGCTTTACGGCGATGCGGCTTTGCGCGAGTGCGCCGATCTGGACGTTCTCGTGCGGCGGGACGAACTGGAAGCGGTGTGCGGTGCGCTGCGCGGCCGCGGATTCCGTCCGGTGCGCGAGCTGGATGCAGCCCAGCGAAGGCTCGAACTGCGCGACGGTTGCGAGGTCTGCTATGGCCGCGAGGATGGCCTTTACATCGAGCCGCATTGGGAGCTGATGCCGAAGACCTATGCCTGGGGCTTGCGCGCCGAGGACGTCTGGGGCCAGGCAGTGCCGGTGGCGCTTGATGGGGTCAGCATTCTTCAGCCTTCGCCAGAGCATTCCTTTGTCCTGCTCTGTGCCCATGCGGCGAAACACGGCTGGGAGACCCTTCGCGACGTGGCCGACGTGGCGTGGTTCCTGCACTCGGCAGCTTTCGATGCAGCGCGGGTGCGTGCGTGGGCGGAGAGAACGCGTTGCCGGCTCGCGGTGGTGGCGTCGTGCGCGCTGGCCGAAGCTTTGCTTGGCGCCCGGGCGCCGAAGGAACTTCAGCAGGCCGACCGCCGCGTCCGCAGCTTGTGCATCCGGGTTCTGGAAAGCTGGCGCCCCGAGCAGAGCGGTCCTTCGGAGCTGCGCGATTGGATCCTGCGCTGGCGCGTGCTGGATGGGGCGCCGAACAAACTGCGTTTTGCCTTTCGGGCTTTGCTGGCGCCCAGCGTGAATGATCTTGAGCTGGTACGCCTGCCCCGTCCGCTCTTCCCGCTTTATTATCCCCTCCACGCGGCGCGCATGGCGGTCCGGTACGGTTTGCGACCGCTCGTGCGCCGGACGCTGGCCTGTCTCAGGGCTACCCTGCCGGCCAGGATTGCGGAGCGCTGACAGCCCGCAATCGCCGGACCCTGCCCACGGCTGGCCGCAGCCCGCACGGGACGCTTGAGGGCCGGAGTCTCCGGTGAAGCTGCAGGCCTCGACCGGGGCATCCGTCCCCTTTCGCACCCCCAGCCCCGCTGAGGGCGCTTTTCAGCGGCCGGGGTCAATTCCCGCATGGCCTGAGGACGTCGCGGTCCACCTCCGCCGCCACTGCCCGCTGAAGGATCTCCACGCCCACCACGACGCGCCAAGTGTTCTTGAAGCGCAGCAGAATGCCTTCCACGCCTTGCAGCGGTCCCCGCTCCACGCGCACGCGCTGGCCCTCACGCAAAATCGGCCACGGTTCAACGGGCACACCCGAGCGGACCATGACCTGCAATGACTGGATTTCCTCGTCCCGCACGGGCGCCAGGCGATGATTGAAGGTGACGATCGAGCGGACGCCCGGCGTCCTCAGGACCTGGATGCGCTGGATTTCCCGAAAACGGGCGAAAACGTAGGTGGGAAAAAGCGGCAGTTCGAGCACCTTGACGCGGTCGGACCACTGGCGCCGCGAACGGTAAAGCGGCAGGAAGGTCTCGAAATTGTTGTGGGAAAGGGCCCGGGCTACCGCCTTTTCATGCTGATGGCGGACCTGGACGGCGTACCAGTGAAGCGGTTCGGTCGATTCGGAAAAAGTCACCTGGAGCGGCAAAGAAACCGGCGTAATGGCGCTTGATGAGCAAGCAGTCCGTTCCTCCACAGACATGTTTCCCCCGCTTGAGCAGTGGATTCGCTACTCCGACAATCTGAACACGAACCTGCACAGGCAGCTCCCGAAGAAGTAAATAGGAAGCGCCGCTCCCCACATTGGGGACAGCAGACGCCCCGCGTCCCTCTGGGCTTGGCCTCACCCCAGATTAGGGGCATCTGACGCCAATATAAGGTATTCTGCCCGGGATGTCCAGAGGATTTTGAGGGTCCGTTTCCTGCCCAGGCACATGCTGACCCAGCCCGGCTGAGGTTGTTCACCGAGCAAATGTGGAAGCAATTCCGGCGCAAGCTGCAAACCCGAACGGCGCCCCAGGCCCCGGCGCACTCAGGGGCCTACAATGGGATGAGCTGGCGTGCTGGAGCGGGTCGCGGAGACGATTGCCCGTTACCGGATGTTTGAGCGGGGGCACCGTGTAGGCGTCGCCGTGTCCGGGGGCGCCGATTCCGTTTGCTTGCTCGAAGTGCTGATTCGCCTGGCGTCCCGCTGGGATTTGTCCCTCGTGGTCCTGCACTTCGACCACCAATTGCGGGGCGAGGCTTCCCGGCAGGACGCGCAGTTCGTGGCCGAGCTGGCGCGTCGCCGCGGCCTGCCCTTTCACTCGGGCGCGGCCGACGTAGCTGACCTGGCCCGGCGCTCTCGCGACAATCTCGAGCAGGCCGCACGGCGTGCACGGCGGGAGTTTTTCCTCGAATTTCTGCGCAGCGGGCAACTCGACCGCATCGCGCTGGGGCACACGCGCTCGGACCAGGCAGAGACGGTCCTGTTCCGGTTGTTGCGAGGCTCGGGCACGACGGGCCTGGCCGGGATCCGCCCGGTGACCTCCGAGGGCTTCGTGCGTCCTTTGATCGAAACCAGCCGCGAGGAGATCGAGCGTTTCCTGACCCAAGAGGGGTTGGAGTGGAGGCTGGATCACACGAACCTGGACCTGCGGCTGGCGCGCAACCGCATCCGGCTGGAGTTGCTGCCCGAATTGCGGCAGCGGTGGAACCCTGCGATCGAAAAGGTGCTGGCTCAGACGGCCGTGCTCGCCCAGGAAGACGAAGAATACTGGGAGCGGGAAATCGGCCGCCTGGCGGGGGAACTGTTCACCGTCAAGGAAGGCGCCTGGATCGTGCCCGCGGCCACGCTAGCTTCTCTTCCGAGGGCGGTGAGCCGTCGCCTGATTCGGAAGGCCGTCGCTTCGGTGGGGGGCAGCCTCCGGGGGTGGGAGTTTCCCCACGTTGAGGCGATCCTGCGGCTCGCCGAGAGCGGGACCGGGTCGGGCTGCTTCAAGGGTCCGGGCCTGACGGTGCTCCGCTCACTGGACTGGCTCCGGTTCGCCCCTGCCGAGGCGCCGAGCGGGGAATACCGAGTGGCCGTAGAGGCGCCGGGAAGCTACCGCATCGGCGCCATGAATCTGGAAATTCGCTTGACGTTGCGTGAGCCTGCATGGCCGGGGAGTTGGTCTCCCGGGGCGGATCTTCTAGACTGGGAGCGTTTGCGCCGACCTTTGGAACTGCGGAATTGGCAGCCGGGGGACAAGTACCGCCCCGTGGGGCATGCGGGCGAGGTCAAGCTCAAGGAGCTGTTCCAGAAAGCTAGAATCCCCTTGTGGGAACGCCGGAAATGGCCGATCATGACTAGTGGGAGGGATATTGTCTGGGCCTTGCGTTTTGGTCCGGCAGCCGAGTACGCGGCTTCGGCTGGCAGTCGGTCCATTCTGGCGGTGGAGGCGGTCGGGGTCTCTGCGGCAGAGCCTGGAGTCACCGAGGCTGGCGCAAACGTCTAAAGTAGTGAGTGGGGCACTAGAGCCGGGGACTGACCGGCAGGAGAACGTATGAATTCCAACATCAGGACGGCCATTTTCTGGGTCGTACTCATCTGCGTCGTAGTGCTGTTGTGGACCGTGGTCCGCCAGGGTACGGTCCGGCCCGAACAGCAGTTGACTTTCTCGGAGTTTGTGCGCGCGGTCGAGGAGGACAAGGTCAAGGAGGTTACGATCACGGGAATCGAGGTGCGCGGCAAGTTCAAGGACCACAATATCGGCCTGCGCACCCTGATCCCGAGCAACTACCCGGACATTTATAACCTTTTGCGCGCCAAAAACGTCAACGTGGAAATCCGGGAGTCCAACTCCGGCAACTGGGTGGCGTTGCTGGTGAACGCCATTCCGTTTCTGATGCTGCTGGGCTTCTGGATTTTCATGATGCGCCAGATGCAGGCGGGCGGCAACAAGGCGTTGAGCTTCGGCAAGAGCCGCGCGCGCCTGCACTCGTCGCAGCAGAAGAAAGTCACGTTCAAGGATGTAGCCGGCGTGGATGAGGCCAAGGAGGAGTTGCAGGAGATCATCGAGTTCCTCCGCGAGCCGCAGAAGTTCCAGAAGTTGGGCGGGCGCATCCCCAAGGGCGTGCTGCTAATCGGGCCGCCGGGCACGGGCAAGACGCTGCTGGCGCGCGCCATCGCGGGCGAGGCTAATGTTCCCTTCTTCTCGATTTCAGGCTCGGACTTCGTCGAGATGTTCGTGGGCGTGGGCGCCAGCCGGGTCCGCGATCTGTTCGAACAGGGCAAGAAGAACGCGCCCTGCATCATTTTCATAGACGAGATTGACGCGGTCGGGCGTCATCGCGGCGCTGGGCTGGGCGGCGGTCACGACGAGCGCGAGCAGACCCTGAACCAGCTCCTGGTGGAGATGGATGGCTTCGAGTCCAATGAAGGCGTCATTCTGGTGGCGGCGACGAACCGGCCTGACGTGCTGGACCCGGCCCTGTTGCGTCCGGGCCGTTTCGACCGCCGTGTGGTGGTAGGGCGGCCCGACGTGAAAGGAAGGGAGGCGATCCTGAAGGTCCATACGCGCAAGATCCCGCTGGCCGACGACGTGGACCTCTCGGTGATCGCCCGCGGCACCCCGGGCTTTGCAGGGGCTGACCTGGCCAACCTGGTGAACGAGGCGGCGCTCATCGCAGCCCGCCAGAACCGCAAGGTCGTCACCATGTACGACTTCGAGCTGGCCAAGGACAAAGTCCTGATGGGCGTGGAGCGCAAATCGCTGATCATCAGCGAGCAGGAGAAGCGGAGCACCGCCTATCATGAAGCGGGCCACGCGCTGGTGGCGGCCTTGTTGCCCGATGCCGACCCGGTGCACAAGGTCACGATCATCCCGCGCGGCATGGCGCTGGGCGTGACCATGCAGTTGCCCATTGACGACAAGCACTCCTACACCAAGTCGTACCTGGAGGCGCAGCTTACGATTCTGATGGCGGGCCGCATCGCCGAGGAGAAATTCCTGCATCAGGTTACGACCGGCGCAGGCAACGACATCGAGCGCGCCACGGAACTGGCGCGCAAGATGGTTTGCGAATGGGGCATGAGCGATCTGGGGCCGCTCAGCTTCGGCAAAAAGGAGGAGCAGATTTTCCTGGGTCGTGAGATTGCCCAGCACCGCGATTACAGCGAAGCCACGGCCGTGATGATTGACGAGGAAGTGCGGAAGCTGGTCAAGAAGGCTTACGACCGCGCTTCGCAGCTCATTGACGAGCACGCCGATGCTCTGGTGCGCGTAGCCGAGGCCCTGCTCGAACGGGAGGTGCTGGAGGGCGAGGAAATCAAGGCTCTGATCGAGGGCCGTGAACTGCCGGCCGTCCGCACGGCGGCCTCCGCTGCAAAGGACGAAACCCAGCAAGTCCTCAAACCCGACGGGCGTCGTGCACCCGCGGTGCGCGAGGGCGAGCGCGTCCAGCCCGCCTGATCTGCCCGATCGCCCGGCTCCCGGGATCTTCCGATGAGTGGGATTTCCGTGTATCTGTTCGATGTGGATGGCACGCTGCTGGACTCGGCGGCCGACATCCACGCTGCCTTGCGCGAGGTTCTGGATGGCCACCCCGTCCGTGTCCTCGACGAAGCTCTGGTGCGGCGCTACATCGGCTACCACCTGCTCGAATTCTTCCGGGACGTGCTACCCGGTTACAGCGAGGAGCAGCACTGGGAGCTGATCCAGCGCTATCGGGAAATCTACCCGGCACGCGGGCACCGTCTGACGCGCGTGTATCCGGGCGTCAGGGAGATGCTGGAGCGCCTTCCGGGGCGCAAAGCGACGGCTACCACTAAGAGCACCGCGACGGTACGGTCCGTCCTCGAGCAATTCGGACTGTTGCCTTACTTCGATCATCCCCAGGGCACCGATGGATTTCCCGCCAAGCCAGCGCCCGATGTGATCCACGCCGCCTTGGAGGCGCTGGGAGCGCGTCCGGAAGACTGCCTTCTGGTGGGAGACTCGCCCGCGGACATGGAAGCGGGGCGTCGCGCTGGGGTGCGGATCTGCGCTGTGCGATACGGCTACGGAGATCCCGCCGAACTGGCCCGTTTCGATCCCGATTACTGGATCAATGATCCGCGGGAACTGCTGAGCATCGCGGGTGTCCGCGAGTAAGTGCGCTGGACCTGAAGGCGAATCCGCGTCAGAGGCCTTCGATGAGGTGTCCGAGTTTCTCTTTCTTGGTGCGCAGGTAGCTGGTCATGGAATCCACCGGCTGGGCCTGGCAAGGTATGCGCTCCACGACCTGAATTCCCGCCGCCTCCAGTGCGCGGATCTTGTCCGGATTGTTAGATAGGAGCCGGACGCGGGTAACTCCGAAGTAGGCAAGGATGTTCGCGGCAAGCTGGTAATTGCGGCAGTCGGGCTGAAAGCCGAGTTTCTCGTTGGCCTCTACCGTGTCTGCGCCGCGATCCTGCAGTTCGTAGGCGCGCAGCTTGTTGAGCAGCCCGATGCCCCGGCCTTCCTGATGCTCATAGATGAGCAGGCCGCGGCCTTCTTCTGCGATGCGGTCGAGCGACATTTCCAGTTGCGCCCGGCAATCGCAGCGCAGGCTGTGGAACACGTCTCCGGTGAGGCACTGGGAGTGGATCCGGACCAGCGGGGGCGGTTCGCCGGAGACATCGCCCATTTTCAGCACCACGGCCTCTTCCACCCGATCGCCCTGGCGCTGTTCGAAGCCGAAAATGCGGAAGCGTCCGAAGCGGCTGGGGAGATCGGCTTCGGCGACCTTTCGGAATCCCTGCCTTGAGCCGTCCTGCGACATGCGGAGGAAATGGGGGACGAACACATTCATTATAATGGACAGCGATCCGCGACTGCAGGGCGCGGCGCTCCCTCATGGCGCTGGAACAATATTTGATCGTTTTGTTGTTGAAGCTGGGCGTCATGACCCTGCTGGCCAGCTTCCTGGCCCGCTCCGGCGCCTTCCAGCGGATGTTGATGCGCGAACAGCGCACCCTCAACCAGCGGCTCTTGCTGGCTTTGAGTTTTGCGAGCATTTTCGGCACCGGCGCTGCCATCCGGATCGTAACGCGGGGCGTTTATCAGGCAGTGGATCTGGGGCTGGAAGCGAGTCTGCTGGCCGGACTGCTGGGCGGCTACGTCACCGGGCTGCTGGCCGGCTCGTTGATCTCCATTCCCGCCATGCTCAAGCACGAGTATCTGACGCTGCCCTTGCTGGCGGGGGTCGGCGCTCTGGGCGGGCTGCTGCGCAACTGTGCGCCGGATCCCGAGCTGATCTGGCGCATCTCGCCTTTTCCCGACCTGCGGATTCACCGTTTTTTCCGACGCGATCATGAGCACGTCAAAGCCGCCTTCCAGATGTTCTTCCTGCTGGCTATCCTGGCGGCTGAGTTCGTACGGCTGCTTTTGGATCGCCTCTCGCCCGGCTGGATTTTCGCGATCCGCCCTCGCTGGCCGCACCCTCATCCGCTGGCGGAGGCAGCGGTCTATGTGACCACGGTTTTCGCAGTCACGCTTCCGCTGAAGATCTGGAACAACACGCGGACCGAGCGCAAGTTGGAAGAACAGCAGCGCCTGCTGATCCAGGCGCGGCTGGATGCCCTGAGTCGGCAGATCAATCCTCATTTCCTCTTCAACACGCTCAATACGGTTTCCTCGCTGATCCGCACCGATCCGGACCAGGCGCGCGCCGTGCTCTACAAGCTTTCCAACATTCTGCGCCGCCTGCTCCGCAAGCACGATAATTTCAATGCCCTGGCCGAGGAGCTGGAGTTTATTGACGACTATCTATCCATCGAAATGATCCGCTTCGGAGACAAGTTGCGTTTCGACAAGCAGGTGGATCCCGAGGCTCTGGACCGTCTAGTGCCCAGCATGATCTTGCAGCCGCTGGTGGAAAACTCCGTGCGGCACGGCCTTTCCCGCAAGATCGAGGGCGGAACGATCCGGCTGCGCGCCAGTCTGCGCAACGGCCGGTTGCACTTGCTGGTAGAGGATGACGGAGTGGGCATTCCCGAGGAGCGCCTGGCCAGCTTGCTGGAGAGCGGGATCGGGGTGAGCAATGTGAACGAGAGACTCAAAGTGCTGTTCGGATCCGACTACCGGATGTGCATAGAAAGCAAGCCGGGACAGGGTACGCGTGTGGAGATCGAGATTCCGGAGCTGCAATCGGGCAGTTCAGCTACGGCATAGCCAAACGCAGGAAAGGACCGGTTCGATCCTGGATCGCCGGAAAAGGGGAAGCCTGCGATAATAGGTAAGCTGGCTTATGTCCACGCCGCTGGCGCCTGTCCTCTCGTCCCTGCCCAAACTCGGGGTAACGGCGGTAGTGGACATTCTGGTCGTAGCCTTCCTGATTTACCAGCTCATTCTGGTGGTGAAAGGCACGCGCGCTGCGCAAGTGCTGGCAGGCATCGGCGTGCTGCTTCTGGTCTATCTGGCCTCGATCTGGCTGGGGCTGGATCTGGTCCGGAGCATCCTGGCCACGGTGGTTCCTTACACGGCGATTGCGTTGCTGGTGCTGTTCCAGTCCGAGATCCGGCGGGCGCTGGCGCGCATCGGTCGCAGGCACTGGTTCGGACTTCGCAGCCCCCTGGTCCGCCGGGAATCCACGGATGAAATTATTTGGGCTCTGGGCCTTTTGAGCCAGCGACGTTTCGGCGCCTTGATCGTGCTGGAGCGGGACATGGGCTTGCGCACCTTTATCGAGAGTGGTCAGATGCTGGATGCGGCACTGAGCCGCGACCTGTTGCTCAGCATCTTCCAGCCTGGCGGGCCCCTGCACGACGGCGCCGTGATCATCCAGGGGGATCGGGTGGCGGCCGCGGCGTGCTTCCTGCCGCTCAGCACGAACCCCGCACTTACCGGGAGCTTGGGCAGCCGACACCGTGCAGCCATCGGCATCACGGAGGAAAGTGACGCTTTGGCGATCGTGGTCTCCGAAGAGACGGGTCGCATTTCCGTGGCAGCTTTCGGTCAGATCGAGCTGGATCTGACCCCGGATCAGGTGGCCCAGCGGATTGCCCAGCACTTCGGTGGCAAGCGGGAGCGCGGGGAAACGTCTTCGGTGGCGGTGAGCGAGCAAGCGGGGCTGGCGCCTGAGGAGGCAGCCGTCCGCAGATCGGAACGGACATGAAGGGGTGGCTGCTGGACAATCTGGGCTGGAAAATTTTTTCGCTGGTGACGGCGACGGTCCTTTGGCTCACCTTTGTGAACAGCCCCGATCTGGTTACCTCGATCACAGCGCCGGTGGAATACCTCAACGTTCCCGCGGATATGGAGCTGATACCGGACACGCTCGAGCGAATCCGCCTGGAAGTGCGAGGTCCCGCCGCACGCATTCACCAGTTCGAACGGTCCTCTCCCGCGGTAGTCCTTGATTTGAGAGAGATCAAGGGACCCTCGGAACGCACTTTCAACATCACCGCGGAGCACGTCAGACTTCCTCCAGGGCTCACTCTGGTACGTGCGATACCGTCACGCGTCCATCTGCGGGTAGAGCGCAGGCTGCGTCGCCTGGTTCCCGTTCGGGCGCACATCGTGGCCGTGCCTGCCGGTTTTCGCGTGGAGTCCTGGCGGGTCGAGCCCGCCGAACTCGCTGTGGTGGGGCCGGAGAGTCGGGTTCGGAGAGTAGAGTTCGTGGAAACGGATCCCTTGGAGTGCACAGCCGTGGCGGGCGAGCAGACCCTGCGCACTTATGCCTTTCTCCGCGATCCCGAGCTGCGTCTGGAGTCCAGCGGAGCTTTGACGGTCCGAATCCGGGTTGCGCCGCAGGGCGAACCGGCAGGTCTGGGGGAGAGTGCGGGCCGTGAGTGAAGGTCTCGCCAGTGCGGCCCGCCGGAATGAGCGCCGGTTGTTTGGCACGGACGGCATGCGCGGTGTGGCCGGCCAGTTTCCCATGGACCGGGCGACGGCTCACGCTTTAGGGGTGGCTTTGGGCGAAGCCCTGACTGATCGTTCTGGCCCCTCGGAAGTGGTGCTGGGCATGGATACCCGGGAATCGGGGCCGTGGCTGGCAGCCGAGGTGGCGGGGGGCCTCGCGAGGGTCGGCATCGCCAGCCGATTTGCCGGAATCATCACCACGCCTGGCATTGCCTTTCTGGCCCGGTCGGGCCGTTATGGCGCCGGCGTAATGATCTCGGCTTCCCACAATCCTTACCAGGACAACGGGATCAAGGTCTTCGGGCCGACGGGTTACAAGCTCTCCGACGACGAAGAGGCTCGCATCGAGCAGCGAATTCTGGCTCTGCTGGCGGAAGGACTGCAGCCAGCGCCGGCACCCTTGGAAACGGACGAGAGCCTCGCTCGCGCATACTGCGACTATCTGGCAAAGACGTTACCCTTGTCTCTCAGTGGGCTACGCCTCGTGCTGGATTGTGCTCACGGGGCTGCGTACGCGCTCGCGCCCGCGTTGTTCCAGCGGTTGGGCGCGCAAGTAACAGCGATCGGCTGCTCGCCCAACGGGCGCAACATCAATCAGCACTGCGGGTCGCTGCATATCGAAGGGCTGCGGGAGCGCGTTCTAACGGAACGCGCGGATCTGGGTGTGGCCTTCGACGGCGACGCCGATCGGGCGATTTTCGTGGCTGGCGACGGGCGTCTGGCGGATGGCGACGCCGTCCTGTGGCTGGCGGCCTCCTGGCTGCACGAGCAGGGGCGGCTGAAGGGCCGGGACGGGCCGACGGTGGTCGCGACCGTCATGTCCAACCTTGGGCTGGAGCGGGCGTTGCAGGCTGCCGGGATCCGGCTGGTGCGGACCGCGGTGGGGGACAAGTATGTCCTGGAGGAAATGCTCCGCTGCGGAGCTGTCCTGGGGGGCGAGCAATCCGGCCATGTGATCTTTCTCGAGTATGCGACCACCGGCGACGGGTTGCTAACCGCCTTGCGCATTCTTGAGATCCTGGTTCGTCGTGGCCGTGCTTTGCAGGATTTGCTCGCCGGGCTGAAACTCTACCCCCAGCGGCTACTTAACGTGCCCGTGCGGGCGAAACGGGACCTGGAAACGATCCCCGCGGTGACCCGGGTCATCGGGGAAGCTCAAGAGGCGCTGGGTTCCGAAGGCCGCGTGTTCGTGCGGTACTCGGGCACGGAGCCGGTGGTGCGAGTGATGGTCGAGGGACCGGACAGCGAGACCGTGGACAGGCTCGCCCAGCGGATCGCGGCCGTGCTGGAAGCCGAGCTGGGTTGAGCGGCGCGCCCCGCACACGCGCCGTTCCGCTATATGCTGGGCAGCATGGACGTCACCCGTCGTAGCCTTCTCAAGACTCTGGCCTCGGCCGCAGCCGCGCCCGCCGTGATTCGCAGCTCGCGGCGACCTGGCGACAAGCCCAACCTCCTGGTGCTTTGGACAGATCAGCAGCGTGCCGACACCATGGCGGCCTATGGGAACCACCGGTATCGGGTGCCCACGCTGAACCGTCTCGCGGAAGAGTCCGTGGTTTTCGAACGCTGCTATGTGACACAGCCGGTTTGCACGCCCAGCCGTTCCTCGGTGATGACCGGGCTGTGGCCGCACCGCACGGGTTGCGTGCGCAACAACATCCCCTTGCCTGCCGAGATCAAGACCCTGCCCGAGTTGCTCGGCGATAGCGCCTACCGAACTGCGTACATGGGCAAGTGGCATCTTGGGGACGAACTCTTTGCCCAGCATGGCTTCCAGCACTGGGTCTCGATCGAGGACATTTATAACCGCTACTTCTCGCCGGGCCGTGACCGCAACGCCCGCAGCTCTTACCATCATTTTTTGCTTCGCCTGGGATACAAGCCCGATGGCAACAATCAGTTCAGCCGCCGTTTCGCCACCACGGTGCCGGTGGAACATTCCAAGCCCTCGTTCCTGGCGCAGGAGGCGGTAAAGTTCATTCTGGAAAACCGGCGGGATCCGTGGATCCTTTACGTCAACACGCTGGAGCCGCATACGCCCTTTTCCAGCGCCTTGAACGACCTGCATACGGAAGAAGAGGCTCCCCTGCCGCCTAACTACCCCGGCATTCCCGAGGGACCCGAGCCCGAGTGGTATCGCCAGCGTCGGGCGCGATTTATCCGGAACCGGGGCGAGGGCGAGGGATTCGATTTGCGCACGCCGGAAGGCTGGAAGCGTATGCATCGGAATTATGCTGGGCTTTGCGCTTTGGTGGATCAGGCCTTCGCGCGGATCTTGTGGGCCCTGGAAGTTTCCGGCCAGGCGGAAAACACAATTGTGGTCCATACCTCGGATCACGGCGAGATGATGGGCGCCCATAGCCTGATGGCCAAGAGCGTGATGTACGAGGAGGCGGTCAGAGTGCCGCTGCTGCTGCGTGCGCCTTTCCGCTTGTTGCGGCCACACCGGGTGGCGCATCCCGTCAGTCACATTGACCTCGTCCCCACCATACTGGAACTGATGGGCGCGCCCGACCCCGGGTTGGACGGGCGCAGCCTGCTCGGGTATCTCCGAGGCGAGCGGCGGCCCGGGGATGTGTTCATCGAGTGGACGGCTGATCCTTCAGAAGGCGGCCCGAATGCACGCGCGGTCGTGACGCCCGAGGGATGGAAGCTCGTTCTGCACGACACCGACGCCTGCATGCTTTTTGACCGCAATCGCGACCCGCTGGAGATGCGCAACCTGTACGGGGCCCCCGAGACGAAGGAACTGCGGCGAAGGATCGCGGAGTGGCAGCGTCGCGTGGGGGATCGCCTGGAACTGCCCACCTGAGGCGACCGGGCCCTGCGCCTGCGGAACGCCACGCGCAGGGCCCGGCTGAAGCTACTTCTTCTTCGTGGTCTTCTTGGCCGCTTTCTTCGGCGTCTTGCAAGCCATATGCGATCCTCCCATTGAACATTAGCCGGGCCCGCGTTGATGAGCGAGCACCAGTTGGCTTGAGTTTAAAGCCACTGCGGGGAATTTGTCAATAAGAAAGTTGGTCGCGGGTTGCCCGGGGGCGGCGAGGTGGCGCGGTCTCGGGCCCACTTACTGGCTCCGGGGCACGCGGAGCTTACTCGTGTCGTGGCGGCTCCGGAATGAGCTGCCGCAGCCGTTCGACCAGGTCGGCGCGTTCCGCGGCCAGATTGACATTTTCGAGCGGATCTGTTTCTGTGTCGAACAGCAGGGCGCCGCTTCCCTCTCCCTGCTTTCCCGGGCCGGGACCGAAGCCGGTCACGAGCTTGTAACGCCCGTCCCAAACTGCGCGCCACCGGTTCAGGCCTGACAGAACGAACTCCCGGTGGCTTCGTGCCTTGCCGGTCAGCAGGGGCCACAGGGAGCGGCTGTCCATATCGCGCGGCACGCGCAGTCCTGCTGCTTCGAGAAACGTAGCCGTAAGGTCCATGTGGCTGACCAGAGCCTGGCTGGGAGGCTGCGGGCTTACGCCAGGGCCGGAGAGGACCAGCGGCACGCCTACCGATGGTCGGTAGGGCACGCTCTTCCCCCAGAGATCGTGATCGCCGAGCATTTCCCCGTGGTCGCTGGAATACGCGATGAGGGTATTCTCGAGTTCGCCGCGCTTTCGCAGCTCTTCCAGATAAATGCCCAGCCAGCGGTCAATGTTTTCGACCATGGCGGTGTAGTTCTGCCGGATGGCCACGTGGGTTTTCGGATCGAATCGCGTGCAGCGGTTGGGCTGGGGGAATTGGCGGCCGCGCACCGTTTTTTCCATGCGCGGGGTGATATCCATGGGGTTGTGCGGGCCGTTGAAGTTGACTTGGAGAAACCACGGTTTGCCCGCCGGTACGGCGCGCAGCAGCTTGAGGCCGTTTTCTGCGATCCAGTTATCGGCGTAGGCGTCCTCGGGCAGGGGTGTAGGATCGGTAACGGCGTAACCTTCGACGCCGCGTCGGCGCAGGTAATCCTTCACGTGAAGGGCCGCCAGCCCCCGGGCGTGTAACATCGCCATGTAGGGATCCCGCGGCTTTTCCGCGCCGCTGCGTATGGCGTCGAATTTCCCCGCGTTGTCGATGCCGTCGGAAAAGCCCCATTCCTTGAGGAGGCGCTTGCCGTCCAGCCCCCAGTCCTCGGTCTTCTTGTGAAGGTCGAACTTGCCGCAACCCGCCACGTGGTAGCCGGCTTCGCGCAGCATCGCGTAGAAGGTCGGCTGGTCCAAGGGATAGTCGTAGCCGTTGTTGGGTACGCGGGCCCGGTGGTACTCCTTGCCCGAGGCGAGGCAGGCGCGGGACGGCGCGCAGAGAGGCGAGGCGACGATCGCGCGCTGGAAGGCCACGCCGCGGCGGGCCAGCGAGGCCAGATGCGGCGTGCGGACGTCCAGGTCGGGGTTGAGTCCGGTCCAGTCGAAGCGGTGTTGATCGGGGAAGAAGAACAGAATATTGGGCCGCCGCCGGTGAAGAATGGCAGGCGCCGCCAGGGCGCAGGAAGCGCGAACGAGGAAGGATCGGCGGTTAATCGTCGTCATGTGCGCGTCCCATTATACTCGCGAGCCGGCGCGGTCCCGTACGGCTCGTAGCTGCATCGTGTGACGTTCGGCAGCACCGTGCGAGATGTTGGGATCCAACCCGGTTCGAAGCCGCTGCCAGCGGTTGACCGGCGGGATCTGCGCGGATATGCTGGTATGCAAACATTCCAGGCTCAGGGCACGGCGCAGATGGAGCCGTTTTCGAGGCTGAGGAGAGCGACCATGAAACTCAAACTGATTCTGGCCGCCATTCTTTGCGTGGGTCTGGCTGCCGCCCAGGAAACCCGGGGCACGATTCTGGGCCGAGTTCTCGATCCCTCGGGAGCGCCCGTAGCGGGCGCCAGCGTGATCGTGGAGAACCTGGATACCGGGACCCAGATGCGCCTGACCACGAACGAAACGGGCTATTACGAGGCGAACCTTCTGCTGCCCGGCAATTATCGCGTTTCCGCCGAATATACCGGCTTCAAACGGACGGTGCGCAGCGGGGTCGTCCTCCCGCTGAACGCCCGCATCGAAATCAACCTGACGCTCGAGCTGGGCGCAATGACCGAATCGGTCTCGGTGATCGCCGAGGCGCCTCTGCTCGATACCAGCACGGTAAGCTCGGGCCGCATCGTTGACAACCGAAACGTAATGGACCTGCCCGTGGTGGCCAACAACACCATGGTTCTGGTGAAGCTGACGCCCGGCGTGCAAACCAGTGGCGTAAACGACTACTTGGGACCGCACTCCAACGTAGGGGCCTCTGAATATTGGCTGGGCGGAAGGGTCGGAGGGAATGAGTGGGCCATTGACGGCGTGCCCAACAATGGTGCCAGCCGGCGCAGCGCCTACCTGCCGCATGCGGATACGGTGCAGGAAATGAAGGTCGAGACATCCAACTTCGATGCCTCGGCCGGCCACGCGGTCGGGATCCAGGTCACGATGATGACTCGCGCGGGAACCAACCGCTACCACGGTACCCTGACCGAGCAGCACTGGCAACAGCGCTGGCATGCCTTGTCCTTCTTCACCAAGCAGCTCTACTATCGCCGCATCGCCGAGGCTGAGGCCAGGGGTGATTTTGCCGAAGCCGAGCGGCTGCGCAGGGAGCCCAAGCAGGAGTCAGGTCGGTCCAACAACTACGCGGCCACCCTGGGCGGCCCTGTTCGCATCCCCAGGCTGTTCGACGGTCGGAACCGCCTGTTCTTCTTCGTTCACTACCAAGGCAACAAGGACAAGGTAGCGGACCTGCCGACCCGGTTGAACAAGACCATCCCCACCATGGAGGATCGCAAGGGTGACTTTTCGCGCCATCTACTGGTTGACGCCGTCCGTTACCAGCTTTATGACCCGCTCAGCGTGCGGCCGGATCCGGCGCGACCGGGCCACTATATCCGCGATCCGATTCCGGGAAATATCCTCCCGGCCTCGCGCATTGTCAATCCGGCCTACGAGTTCTACACCAAACTCTTGCCCGTGCCAAACAATGATCCCGGGCCGGGCCGCGAGCCTCTGAATAACTTCTTGAACATTTCTCCTCTGGTCCGGGACTACGTAGCTTACGGCAATCGCATTGACTACCACCTGTCCGGGGCTCACCGCTTTTTCGCCCGGTGGACTTACAACGACTGGATTAACGAGGCCAACGACTGGACCTACACGACCATGAGGGGCTTGCAGTCGGCCCGGCAGACGCGGACCAATCTGGCGGGCACGGTGGACTGGGTCTGGACGGCCTCTTCCAGTACGGTTTTGGACCTGGCGGTCTCGGCCAACAATTACCGCGAGGGCAGTCGGCCAGACGTGCCTTTAAGGTTCAAGCCGAGCGACGTCGGTCTTCCCAAATACCTCGACGAGAAAGCCGGCGCTGAGCACATTCTGCCACAAATGAGCTTTGACGGGTATGAGACGATCAGCCGGAATTATCCCAGCGTGATCAATTACAGGACCCTTACCTTCAAGGCGGACCTGAATCACGTCCGCGGCAGCCATACGCTCAAGGCGGGCTTCGATCACCGCGGTCAGTTCCGCACGGGCGGGCCCGATCGCAACACGTCAGGCAACTTCAGCTTCAGCAATTTTTACACCCGCCGCAATGACGATACGTTCACGCCAGCAGGGAACCTGGCTCATAGCTGGGCGGCCTTCATGATGGGCCTGCCCTCGAGCATGACGATCGCCACTACGGACACTTATGCTCTTTACAACCCTTATTATGCGTGGTACGTTCAGGACAACTGGCGTTTGACGCCGCGGTTGTCGGTGAACCTTGGCCTGCGCTGGGAGTACGAACAGGGCGCCAGGGAGCGTTACAACCGTGCGCTGGCGTACTTTGACGCTTCAGCGCGGCTACCCATAACGGAGGGTGCGCAGGCGGCGTATGCTCGCAGCCCCGTGCCCGAGCTGCCGGCGTCGCAGTTTGTGGTCCAGGGAGGGTCGGTTTATGCCGCGAGCAGTCCGGGGAGGCGCCTCTGGCAGAACGAGCTGATGTGGCTGCCGCGCGTCGCTGCGGCCTATCAGGTTGGCTCGAAGACCGTGATTCGCGGAGGCTACGGGCTTTTCTACGATACCCTGAACGTGCTCAACATCGGCGCGGACCAGACGGGCTACACCCGGGCGACTTCGACTCTGGTGACGACCGATTACGGCATGACCTGGCTGGCAGGCGATCCGCGCCGCGGGATCCCGCCCATTGCTGATCCTTTCCCCGTGCGGGCGGACGGCAGCCGCTTCGATGAACCTACGCGCGACAGGCTCGGGCTGATGGCCCGCGCAGGCCGCGGGTGGACTTTCAACGACTTCCGTTACCTCCACGCTCGGCAGCAGCGCTGGCGGTTCGGCATCCAGCGCCAGTTCGGAAACGACATCGCTGTGGAGATTGCTTATGTGGGCACCCGCTCCGACCGCGTACCGCTGACGAAGACTTTGTCCGCCCTGCCTGAGCAATTCTGGGCCGACGGACTGGTACGCAACGACGCCCTCGCCAGCAACCTGAACGCGAACGTCACCAATCCTTTCTATATCGGGAACTTCGCCGATCTGAAGTCGAGTCACCCGCTGGTGTACCAGGACATGTCCACGCAGGGATTTTTCACGAGCCGCACCATCCGGAAGCATCAGTTGTTGCGTCCGTTTCCCCACATGAACGGGCTTTCCACCGCCACGGCGCCCCTGGGCAAGGCCAGAACGGACAGCCTGGAAGTTACCTTCCAGCGCCGGTTCGCGCGTGGATTCGACCTCAATTTGTCTTACACGGCCCTGCGGCTGCGGGAGGCAGACTATTTTTACAATGAGTTCGACGCTTTGCCTTCGTGGCGGGAGAGCAACGATGGCCGGCCCCACCGGCTTGTGGCCACCGGCATTTACCAGTTGCCTTTTGGGAAAGGTCGCAGGTGGGCGACGCGGGGTTTCTGGAGCTATCTGCTAGGCGGCTACCAGGTAGCGGCCACTTACGAGTTCCAACCAGGGCCTTTGCTCGACTGGGGTAATCTTTTTTACTACGGGAACCTGGAGGACATCAAGAAGGGCCCGCGTACGCTCGACCGCTGGTTCAACACCGACAACTTCGAGCGGTCGGCGGCCAAGGGTCCCGCAGCGTTCCACCGTCGGGTGTTCCCGACCCGGGTTTCGGGCGTGCGCGCCGACGGCACAAACCAGTGGAACGCCAACGCGCAGCGGGAGTTCACCCTCAAGGAGGGTTGGGTTTTGCAATTCCGCGTGGACGCCTTGAATCTGGCCAACCGCACGCAGTTCGAGGCGCCCAACACCAATCCCTATTCGACCGATTTCGGACGCGTGACCTCGCAAACCAACACACGGAACCGCTTCATTCAGGCGCAGGTGCGCTTGCGCTTCTGAGGGTGAAGCTGAGGGTCGCGATCGGGAGGAAGTTACCATGACGCATGCCAGCAACAAGGTGACGCGCAGGCGGTTACTGGAGGGCGCCGCCGGGATTGCTTTGGCGGCTCGGTTTTCCCGCGCGGCTGCGGGACTGCGGCCTAACATCGTTCTCTGCATGGGGGACGACCACGGGTGGTACGAGACAGGCTACAACGGCCATCCTTACGTGAAGACGCCGGTGCTGGATGAGATGGCGTCGCAAGGCCTGCGCTTTGACCGGTTTTACTCCGCAGCGCCGCTATGTTCACCGACGCGGGCCAGCATCATGACAGGGCGCCATCCCAATCGCTGCGGGACTTTCAGCGCCAACTGGTCCATTCGTCCTGAGGAGATCACCATCGCGCACATTCTGCGCCGCGCGGGTTATGCCTGTGGGCACTTTGGCAAGTGGCACCTCGGCCCCGTCAAGGCCGATTCGCCCACCAATCCCGGCGCAATGGGTTTCAATGAGTGGCTCTCGCACGACAATTTCTTCGAGATTGACCCGCCGCTTTCGCGCAATGGCGGTCCGCCCGAACGTCTGAAAGGGGAAAGCTCGGAGGTCATCGTTCGGGAGGCGATCCGGTTCATGGAAAAGGCCAGGCAGAAGGGCCAGCCGTTTCTTGCGGTAATCTGGTTTGGCTCGCCGCACGCGCCCTATGTGGGGTTGGAGCAGGATCTGGCGCTCTACAAGAATGCACCCGCGGAACTTCGAGCTCGCTTCGCTGAGATCACGGCAATGGACCGGGCCATCGGCCAGTTGCGGACTTACCTGAAAAAGGCCGGGCTGCGGGAGAATACGCTTCTTTGGTACTGCGGAGATAACGGTGTTCCGCAGGAAGGCCGGCTGGACATGCCCTTGCGCGGGCACAAAGGTCAACTTTACGAGGGCGGATTGCGAGTACCTGGAATTCTGGAGTGGCCGGCGGTTATTTCTCGTCCGCGGACGACGCAAGTCAACGCAGTCACCAGCGACATGCTCCCCACGATTTGTGATCTCCTGGGGCTTGCCTTGCCTCGGCGGCCACTGGATGGCATCAGCCTGAAGCCTTTGCTGGACGGCACGATGACGGTCAGGCCGCAGCCCATTTGTTTCTGGGCTTACGACGTGCGACACGAACGCAAATCGAACCCTGAGCCTTACATTCGCCGGGAGTTGCAAGAAGGCACCACGCCAACAGCCACGCTCATGAACGGGCGCTACACGCGTACCTTTGAAAACTACCGCCATCCGCGCATTCGTCCGGAGGATTTTCGCGGGGACGCCGCCATTCTGGACAACCGCTACAAGTTGCTCGTGGTGGGCGAGCCGCCGGCTACGGAGCTGTACGACGTGCGCGAGGATCCCGGCGAAAAGGTAAACCTGATCGCGCGCGAGCCCGCGCTGGCCAAGCGGATGGAGCAGCAGTTGCGCGACTGGCAGCGTTCGGTGCTCACCAGCCTGACGGGCGCCGACTACGCCAGCGACTGAGGGCGTGTGAGTCCGGCCGCGGCGTACTCGGCATGAGGGTCTCGCCTGGAGGTAACGCGTGGTAAAATTGTGGCTGCCATGAGGACGGCAATACTCCTCCCCCTGCTTGCCTGGTCGGTCTGGTTGACTGCCCAGGATCCCCGAGGACGCATTTCCGGGCGGGTGCTCGACCCGTCGGGCTCGGTGGTGCCCGGGGTGGAAGTAGTGGCCATAAACTCCGCCACGGGAGTACGCACGGTAGCCAGGACGAACGAGGCTGGCCTTTACGAGCTGCCCTTCCTCAATCCCGGCACTTACACGCTGATGGCCAGCGCTCCCGGTTTCCGTACTTATGAGCGCAGGGATTTGGAGGTGCGCGTCGCTGACCGACTGACCGTGGACATCACGCTGGAAGTAGGTCAGGTCACGGAGTCGGTTACTGTGACTGGGCAGGCCTCCTTGTTGGAAGCGGCTACAGCCAGCATGGGGCGCGTCGTGGATACACGCCGCATTTTGGATCTGCCCCTGCCCGGCGGCAATGCCCTTTCGCTGGCTCGCCTGGCGCCCGGCGTCATCAATCTTGCCGTTCCGAACCATCCCTCGCTCGGGCCAGCCACCGAGGTTCTGAGCCAGATTACGGTGAACGGGGTGCGGAGCGGCAACGTTGAGTTCACCGTGGATGGGACGCCCTCGATGTGGGGCACAAACGCCGCCTACGCACCGCCAGCCGAGATGGTGGCGGAGTTCAAGGTCCAGACAGCCACCTACGACGCCAGCAGCGGTCGGGCTCCCGGCGGCAATGTGAACGTGGTGCTGCGCTCGGGGACCAACCAGTTCCACGCCACGCTCTATTGGTTCCACAACAACCAGCACTTGCAGTCTTTGGACTTGTTCCAGCGTCAGAATTTTTACAACCCGCTCACCGGCCCGCCCACCAAGGAAAAGGAAAAAAGCATCAATCCGCTCAACGTGCTCAACCGGTTCGGCGCTATCTTTTCGGGACCGGTCGTGCTGCCAAAGGCGTACGACGGGCGCAACCGGACGTTCTGGGTTTACTCGTTCGAGGGACTGACCCGTCCCGGTGTGGAGCGCGGCAGCACGTTCTTTACCGTGCCCACTGTGCCGCAGCGGCGCGGTGATTTCTCGGAGTTGCTAAGGCTTGGCGCCATCTATCAGATCTACGATCCGCTCACCACCACGCCCGCTGGCGGCGGTCGCTTCGCGCGTCAGCCCTTCCCGGGCAACGTGATTCCTTCCTCCCGGCTGGACAAAGTGGCCCAGGGATTGCTTCGCTACTGGCCGGAGCCGAATTTGCCGGGCACAGCCGACGGCCGCAACAATTTCACGCGCATGCAGCGTTCGTGGAACGAGTTCCGGTCTCACACCACGAAGGTGGACCATAACTTCAACGAGCGCCATCGGCTATTCGGGCGCTATAACCAGTGGTTCCAGCTTTTCTCCTCCGGCCAGGTGTTCGATAACATCGCGACCGGCCAGGACCGGTATCGTTATAACTACGGGGCCGTGCTGGACGACGTCTATGTCTTCAGCCCGGCGCTGCTCAACAACGTGCGGGCAGGGTTCACGCGCTTCGAGCAAAGCTTCTTCCCGCTTTCGGATGGCTTCGATTTGACGGCAGCCGGCTTCGATCCCCGGCTTCAGAGTCGAATTGATCCGCAGGCCCGGAAGTTCCCCAATATCGTGATTGCCGGCTACCAGGCTCTGGGTGGCGACAACAAGACGCGGGCTTTCACCAATTACTTCACGCTGTCCGATGACGTGAACTGGATGCGGGGCAAGCATGCCCTCAAGTTCGGCGCGGAATGGCGCCTGTACCGCGAACACAACTACAACTTCACGAACATGACGCCGGTGATGAACTTCACGCATCGCTGGACGGTAGGGCCGCTCGATAATTCCCCGGCGGCCCCCATCGGACAGGGGCTGGCGTCTTTCCTGCTCGGCATCCCGTCGGATGGTCAGGTCAACGTGAACGATTCGTCCGCGGAGCAGAGCGCCACTTGGGGCTTCTATTTGCAGGACGACTGGCGCGTGAGCCGTACGTTAACCCTGAATCTGGGCCTGCGTTATGAGTACGACCAGCCCATCACCGAGCGTTTCAACCGTTCCGTCAGCAACTTCGACTTCGTAACGCCGAATCCGATCGCTGACCGAGCCCTGGCCAATTACCGACGCAATCCCTTGCCTGAGTTGCCGCCGGAGCAGTTCAAGGTGAACGGCGGCCTGCTGTTTGCCGGCGTGGGTGGGCGGCCGCGGGCCTTGTGGCGCGCCGACAGGAACAATTTTTCGCCCCGTGTCGGCGTGGCTTGGAATTTCCGCAAGAACACGGTGATCAGGGCCGGTTATGGGTTGTATTACTTCCCGCGGGGCGCTGACCGCCAGTCGGTCAATCTTTCGGGATACACGCTGCGCACCTCGCTGGTGGCTTCGCTGGATAACGGGCAGACTTACGTTGCTTCGCTGGCGAATCCTTTCCCGGAGGGCTGGCCGGATCCGCCCGGTTCGTCCCTTGGCTTGCTGACCGACGTGGGGCGCGGGGTGAGTTTCTTCCCGGAAAAGGCTGTTAATGGCTACGTGCAGCGATACTCGTTCGGGTTCCAGCAGCAGCTTCCCGGTGAGCTATTCCTCGACATTTCCTACGTCGGGAACCGGGGCTCGAAAATGTCGGTCAGCCGGCAGTTCGACCCCATCCCGCGCCATCTGCTGTCCACGTCGCCGGTGCGCGATCAGGCCACGATCAACTATCTGAGCACCCAAGTGCCCAACCCCTTCTTCCCGCTTCCTGGAACCGACCTGGCCGGTACGACGGTAGCCCGCAGCCAGCTCCTGCGGCCCTACCCGCACTTCACCTCGATCACAGCGGAGGAGCCCGTCGGGGCCTCCTGGTATCATTCGCTCCAGACGGTTTTCGAACGGCGGTTCCGCGGAGGGTACACGTTCCAGTTCAATTACACCTTCTCAAAGTTGATCGAGGCGACCAGCTTCCTGAACGATTCCGATCCCGCCCCGGAACGCGTGATTTCCGATATTGATCGCACGCACCGGTTCGCTTTGAGCGCCGTTTACGAGCTTCCTTTTGGGCCTGGCAAGCGCTTCTTGAGCCGGGGCGGCGCCTTGGTTCGGCATCTGGCGGCAGGCTGGCAGTTGCAAGCGGTGTGGCAGTCGAACAGCGGCGCCCCGCTGGGATTCGGCAACGCGGTGCTGGTCGCCCGCGTGCAGGACATACCGCTTCCGCGCGACCAGCGAACTCTGGATCGTTGGTTCAACACAGGGGCGTTCAACCGGGATCCGGCTCAGCAGCCGGCGTACAACCTGCGGACTCTCTCGACACGCTTCTCCGGGGTGCGCGCGCCCGGGGTGGACGTCTGGGACCTTTCGGTGCTCAAGAATTGGTCGCTCACCGAAAAATGGCGTTTGCAATTGCGGGCCGAGGCGCTGAACGCCATGAATCACTCGAATCTGGCTGCGCCCAATACGGCGCCGACCAACACGTTGTTCGGGCGTATCACGGCAACCACCGGATTCCCACGCTACATTCATTTCGGCTTGAAATTGATTTATTGAGCAAGTCCTATGCTCCGGCGCGAATTCCTGGTTTCCCTGGCGGCGGCGCTGGCTGCCCGAGCCGAGTCGAAAAAGCCGAATCTGGTTCTGATTCTGGCCGATGATCTGGGTCAGCGCGATCTGGGTTGTTACGGCAACCGCTACTTTTCAACACCCAATATTGACCGGCTGGCTGCGGAAGGGGCGCGCTTCACGGACGCTTATGCGGCCTGCCCGGTATGTTCGCCGACGCGGGCCAGCATCCTTACCGGCCGCTATCCGGTGCGTTATGGCGTGACGGACTGGATTCCGGGTCGGCCCAGCCATGAACGGGGGCCGATCCGCACGCCGCGCACCAAAACGGAGCTGCCCCTCGATGAAGTTACGTTGCCCGAACGGCTCAAGCCTTACGGTTACCGCAGCGCGTCGGTCGGCAAGTGGCACCTGGGCGGCGAAGGCTTCAGCCCGACCGAGCAGGGCTTTGACATCAACATCGGAGGAACCAGCTCCGGCAGCCCGCCGCGCTCAAAAACTCCGTATTTCGGGCCTTACGAGCTGCCCAACCTCAAGGGGCCGGCCGGTGAGTTTCTCACCGAGCGGCTGACGCGGGAAGGTTGCGCCTTCATCCGCCAGAATCGCGATTACCCGTTTTTCCTGTATCTTTCTCATTTCGCGGTGCACATACCGTTAGGTGCGCGCGAGGCCGATATCGAACGTCACCGGGCGAAAGCTGCGGGGCGGTACAACCCGATTTACGCCGCCATGGTGGAAAGCGTGGATGAGTCCGTGGGTCAGATCCTGCAAACCATCGAGGAAGCCGGCGTGGCGGATCGCACCATGGTGGTGTTCACTTCGGACAACGGCGGCCTGCGGTACGAGGGGACGAGTAAGGAGCCGGTCACGGACAACTCGCCCTGGCGGGCCGGCAAGGGGCATCTCTATGAAGGCGGCATCCGCGTGGCGTTGCTGGTGCGGCTGCCCGGCGTGGTCAAGCCGGGGACTGTAATTTCGACGCCGGTGTCGAGCATTGACTTACTGCCGACTTTCTGTGATTGGGCTGGCATTCCCGTGCAAGGCGTAGATGGCGTAAGTCTGATGCCGCTGCTGAAAGGTCGCCGGATGCCGGACCGGCCCCTGTTCTGGCACTATCCCCACTACTCCAACCAGGGTGGGGAGCCGGGCAGCGCCATCCGTCTGGGGCCGTGGAAGCTGATCGAGTTCTATGATCGGCCGCGACGGGAACTTTATCACTTGGGCAAGGACCCGGGGGAACAGGTCAATCTGATCGAGCGGGAACCGGCGGTGGCCCGGCGGCTGGCTGCGCGCTTGCACGAGTGGCTGAAAGCAACAAAAGCCGTTCTGCCAGAGCGCAACCCCAATTACGATCCGGCCTGGCCAGGTTGGGGCTTGACCGGAGCTGAGAAACCTACGCCGCCGGCGCGGTGAGAGGAAGTTAGTCTGGAGGCATGGATAGGCCCTTTGCCGGGCTGGTCCGACGCAAGACCAGCTCGGGTCGGACAGTCAGGATAACCCTGGGCCCGAAGGTCTGGGGTGGAGCGGAGCGTGCTTTGCGTTCCTCGCCGGACAGAGGAGGTCACGCAATGCGGCTTGTGTTTGTGGGTTTGCTAGTTTGGGCTGCCGCGCTGGCGCAGGATCCCCGCGGCAGCATCGTGGGTCAGGTTACCGATCCTACCGGTGCGGTGGTTCCCGGCGTCACCATCCGTCTGACGCACGTCGAAACGAACGTTACATTCACTGCCCTCAGCAATGACCAGGGCAATTATGAAGCCCACTATCTGCCGACGGGAACCTACCGCGTGAGTGCGGAAAAAGCGGGCTTCAAGACCTGGACGCGACCCCCTGTCGAATTGCGCATCGGCGACCGGCTGCGTGTGGATATCCAGCTCGAAGTGGGCAATGTGGCCGAGAGCGTCGAAGTGGTGGCGCAGGCGCCGGTGCTGGAGACCACCACCGGCCACGTCGGCCAGGTGCTCGACAGCAAGACCTTCGCCAGCCTGCCGATGCGCTCGGGCAGCATTGCCTGGCTTTACTCGATGTCGCCGGCCACGGTGTGGACCTCGCTGCCATACGACGGCCCCTGGAACATTGATCAGTCCTCGAATATCGCGATCGCAGGCACGCCACGCGGCCAGGGGATGGAGTTCACGGTAGACGGCGTCAGCAATAACTCCTACGGCGGCGGCACCGCGTTCGTGCCCCCGCCAGACATGGTGGCCGAAGTGCGGGTGGATACAGCCACCTACGATGCGGCCATCGGGCACTCGGCCGGGGCCTCGGTGAATGTGAGCCTCAAGGCAGGAACCAATGCCTTCCGCGGCACGCTGGGCGCGTCCGTTTCCTCCGGCCCGATGATGACGCGGAACTTCTTCACGAATCGGTTCATCTTTGATCCGACAACCGGTCCCGTCACACCCGAGAAAATCAAGGCCAACACGCCCTCCACGCGCTGGCTGCGCTACAGCGCCTCGGTGGGCGGGCCGGTTTATATCCCCAAGCTGTATGACGGCCGCAACAAGACCTTCTGGCAGTTCGGCTACCAGACCCACAATCGGCGCAGGCCCAACGCGACGGTGCACACGGTTCCTACGCCCGAGCAGGCCAGAGGAGATTTCTCCGCACTGTTGAAGCTGGGCTCGCAGTATCAGATCTACGATCCTTTTACCACCCGGCCGGCGCCTGGCGGGCGTTTCCAGCGTGACCCCTTGCCCGGCAACATCATTCCCTCGAGCAGAATTGATCCGTCGGCGCGGAACATTCTCAAGTACTACCCGGCCCCCAACCAGGCGGGCACCGCGGATTTTCTCAATAACTACGCACGCACCCGCCAGGATAGCCAGGATCTTTACCAGCCCGTGGCCCGCGTAGACCACAATTTCAGCGAAAAGTATCGCATGTTCGGGCGTTATTCTCACTCGAACTTTTACGGCCACTTCGATCAGCTCATTGCGGGGAGCAACGTGCGGGGACGCAGGCGGCGCAGGCCGCACCGGGGAGTGGCGCTGGATAACGTGGTCGTCCTCAGCCCACAGATGGTGCTCGACGTGCGGTACGGATTTACCTGGTTCCAGGAGTACCAGTCTTACGACAACATGGGCTGGAACCTGAAGGAGTTCGGCCTGCCGGACTGGCTGATCCAGCAGCTTGATCCGCGCGGCATCAGCTTTCCTGTGATCAACGTGAGCAATGTCCTTCAGTTGGGAAACGACGGCGGGTTTTCGGAAAAATACTACACACACTCGTTGCTGGCTGTAACCAACTGGACCAAGGGCGCTCACGGCGTGAAGTGGGGCTTCGACGGCCGGGTCATGATGGATAACTCGAAAAATTACGGCAACGTTTCTCCTGCCTATAACTTCGACAACACTTACACCCGCGGGCCACTGGACAATTCGCCCGGGGCGCCGGGCGCGGGCCAGAGCCTGGCCAGCCTGCTTTTCGGGATCCCCACCGGTGGCGGCATTGACATTAACGATTCCCGGGCCGAGTCGTCTCGCTTCGTTGCGCTGTTCGTGCAGGACGACTGGCGAGTGGCAAAGAAACTCACTCTGAACTTTGGCTTGCGCTGGGAGTTCGAGGGGCCGCCTACGGAGCGGTTCAACCGGTCGTCGCGGGATTTCGATTTCAGGACAGTGAATCCCATTCAGCAGGAAGCTCAGGCCAACTACGCCAAGGCCCCGATCCCGGAGATTGCCCCCGCCGATTTTCGGACGATCGGAGGCCTTACCTTTGTCGGCGTGGGAGGTAATCCGCGGGGTTACCGGGATCCCTTTTACCGGGCCTTCATGCCCCGATTCGGCTTCGCCTACCAGCTCGGCAATCGGATTGTGTTGCGGGGAGGCTACGGTATTTTTTTCGGGTTGTTGGGCGCCGATTACACCGACGCCTCGCAGCCTGGCTTCAACCAGCGGACCAACCTGGTGGCGAGCCTCGACAACGGGCAAACCTATATCGCTTCCATTTCCAACCCGTTCCCCAATGGGCTGGAGAAGCCGAAGGGGGCTGCGGGCGGCATGAGGACCTTCCTGGGTCGAGCGCCCGGCTTCTTTTCTTCCGACGGGCGCCGACCCTACACTCAGCGGTGGAGCTATACGATCCAGTTCGAGCCTATGGCGCGCTCGGTATTTGAACTCGGATACATCGGGTCGCGCGGGACGCGCTTGCGTGCCTCGACTGCGATGAACCCGATTCCTCGTCAATACCTCAGCACGTTGCCGGTGCGCGACCAGGCTACGATTGACTTCCTTTCCGCAAACGTGCGGAACCCGTTCCGCGGCATTTCCGGGTTCGAGGGCACCGGTTTTTACGCCGGCGCCAACACGACGCGCGCGCAGCTTCTGCTTCCCTACCCGCACTTCACCAGCGGCCTGGGAACCGGTCTGCCGGCGGGCAGCAGTTGGTATCATGCTCTGACTGTCCGCTTCGAGCGAAGATTGGCCGGCGGGTTGCAAGTGCAATCGAACTACACGTGGTCGAAGACCATGGAGGCGGTAAGCTATCTGAATGACACCGACCCGATCCCCGAACACGTGGTGAGCAACCTGGATCGCCCGCACCGCCTGACCGTTTCGGCCATTTACGAGCTTCCTTTCGGCAAAGGCAAGCGCTTTGGCGGCCAGGTTCCTGGATGGCTCAACCAGGTGATCGGCGGCTGGCAAGTCAACGCGATTTATCAGGCGCAGAGCGGACCCGGACTTACCTTCGGCAACGTGATCTACACGGGGCGCTACCGCGATCTCAAGCTACCCTCAGACGTTCGAAACATAGACCGCTGGTTCAATACCGACGGCTTCGAGCGTGACCCGAGGCGCCAGCTTGCTTACAATATCCGTTACCTCCCGAGCCGCTTCGGCTGCGTGCGGGCCGACGGCATGAATATCTGGGATCTCTCCGCGCACAAGAATTTTAAACTGGCTGAGAAGTTGACTCTTCAACTGCGCGGCGAGGCCGAAGGTGCAACGAACACGCCGAACTTTGCTGCGCCCGATACCACGCCCACCAGCACCCTGTTCGGCCGCGTCACGGCGACTCAGACCGGTCAGGAGGAACGCCGGATCTTTGTAGGGTTGAAGTTACTTTGGTAGGACAAGGCTGGAGGCGTCTATGTGGACTATTCTTGCAATCTTGCTGGGCACTCAGATTTTACCGGAGGGATCGCACCAGGCTACTGGCGTGCGCGTAGGCGAAGTAAGGCCGGATTCAGCCATCGTGTGGATGCGGCTCACCGCTCACACGGCGCGGAACCGCGACGGGATCGTGCGCAAAGGTCGCGTGGGTCCGCCGCTCCCCGCGAACGTTGGAACCGAACAACTGGAAGGCGCATGTCCCGGCGCGCCAGGGCGGGTACGCCTCCGTTATGGTACGAGTCCCGATTTGCGTGACGCGAAGGCCACGCCTTGGGTGGAGGTCACGGCGGGGCGCGATTACTCGCATCAGTTCATCCTGCGCGGGCTCAAACCGGACACGATCTACTATTACTCGGCGGAAACTGCGGGGCCGGGCGGCTCGCCGGTGCACACGCCGTTGCGCGGGCAGTTCCGGACGGCGCCGCCGCCCGATCGCTACGCCGACGTGCTGTTCACGGTGGTTACCGGCCACATGTACCAGCACCTGGACCATCCCGATGGCTTTCACATTTACGAAGCAATGGCCGGGATGAACCCGCGCTTCCACGTGCTCACGGGGGATAACGTCTATTACGATAACGAAGATCCACCGGCTGTCACTGTGGCCCTGGCGCGCTACCACTGGGAACGGATGTGGAGCCTGCCGCGGCACGTGGCGTTTCTGTTGCGCTTCCCGGCTTACTGGGAGAAAGACGATCACGACACTCTCTGCGATGATTGCTACCCGACGAAAGATTGCCGCATGTCGCCCATGACTTTTGCCGACGGGCAGCGCATCTTTCTCCAGCAAGTGCCCATGGGCGACAAGACGTACCGGCACTTCCGTTGGGGCAGGGGTCTGGAAATCTGGCTAACGGAAGGTCGTGACTTCCGCTCTCCCAATGACGCGCCGGATGGGCCGAACAAGACGATCTGGGGCGCCGAGCAAAAGAAATGGTTGATGGAGACGTTGCTCGCCAGCGACGCCGATTTCAAGATCCTGATAAGCCCCACGCCGCTGGTTGGGCCGGACCGTCCCAAGAAAGCGGATAACCATGCCAATCGCGCTTTTGCTCACGAAGGCAACGAGTTCCGCCGATGGGCGCGGCAACACCTGCCGCACAACTTTTTTGTAGTTGCCGGGGACCGGCACTGGCAGTACCATTCCGTGGATCCGGAAACCGGGTTGCACGAATTCGCCTGCGGACCAGCGAGCGACGAGCATGCCGGCGGCTCCCCCGGATATGACCCCAAATATCACCGCTTCCATCGAGTGGCCGGTGGATTCCTCTCCGTGAGCTTCCAACGCTCGGGGACACGCAGCACGCTGGTGTTCCGCCATCACGACGTGCATGGCAAGGTCGTTTACCAGTATCAGGTCGAGCGCTGAGTCGGGCCGCGGGCCATACCCGCAAGCGATAACATAGTTCAGCGAGGGAGGAGCCTCTGATGATCAACGCGGATAGGATGCGCCGAAGGGATTTTCTGAAGGCTACGGCTCTGTGGGCGTGCAGCCCCGCTCTGGCCGCGCCGGCCAGACCGAACATCGTGTTCATCGCTGCCGACGACCTGGGCTACGCCGAGTTGGGCGTCCAGGGTTGCCGCGACATCCCTACTCCTAACATTGACTCGATCGCGGCTAGCGGTGTACGTTTCACCGATGGCTACGTCTCTTGCCCGGTTTGCAGCCCCACCCGCGCCGGCTGGATCACGGGCCGTTACCAGCAGCGCTTCGGGCACGAGTTCAATCCCGGGCCCGCGCAGCAAGCCGACCCGAACTTCGGCCTGCCTTTGAGCGAGGTCACTTTGGCAAACCAGCTCAAAGCCGCCGGTTACGCCACCGGAATTGTGGGCAAGTGGCACCTTGGTTACCGGCCCGAATTTCATCCGCAGAAGCGCGGATTCGACGAGTTCTTCGGCTTCCTGGGTGGTGCCCATCCCTATCTGCCCACGCCAGGGGCCGACCCGATCCTGCGCGGGACGCAGCCCGTGGAGGAGCGCGAATACCTGACGGAAGCTTTCGCCCGGGAAGCCCTGGACTTCATCGAGCGTCACCGCAACCAACCATTCTTCCTGTATCTGAGCTTCAACGCCGTACACGCTCCTCTGCAAGCCACGGAGAAATACCTGGCGCGTTTTTCTCAGACCCAGGACCAGCGCCGTCGAACTTTCGCGGCGATGCTCTCGGCCATGGACGACGCCGTCGGCCGAGTGCTCCAGCGGCTGCGCGAGTACAAGCTCGAAGACAACACGTTGGTTGTCTTCATCAGCGACAATGGCGGTCCGACCAATAACACTTCGTCGCGCAATGATCCGCTTCGGGGTTACAAAGGGCAGGTGTTGGAGGGCGGCATCCGGGTGCCTTTCCTGATGCAATGGAAGGCGCGGCTGCCCAAAGGCCTGGTGTACCGCGAGCCCGTGATCTCACTCGACATTTTCCCGACAGTGGTGGCTGCCGCAGGCGCCTCTTTGCCTGCCAACCCGCTGGATGGCGTCAACCTGCTCCCCTACCTCACCGGGCAATCCAAGGGCGCGCCTCACCAGGCTCTGTATTGGCGCTTCGGCGCGCAAGCCGCGATTCGCAAGGGGCCTTGGAAGATGGTTCGCCTGGCCGACGGACAGCCGCAGCTCTACAATCTCGCGGAAGACATTGGTGAGAGCCGCGACCTGGCCTCTGCGCAACCGGCGAAGCTCAAAGAGCTGCTCGAGGACTGGGAGGCCTGGAACCGGCAGCTTTCGCCGCCCCGCTGGCAGCAAGGCGCGCGCGCTCGAAGGGCGCGCAAGAAAAAGGCCTGATGGGCTCCCTTGCCCGCCGGCTCTTCGCCGAACACCAATCAAGCCATAACTACCAGCTCAGCTTGGCGCCCACCTGCACGCGCCGCTGCTCGGTGCCCACGATGGAGGTTACCTGGCCGAAGAGGGTGCTGGTCGGCGTGGTGTTGGGGGCAGCGAACATGGCGTGGTTAAAGGCGTCTTGCGCTTCAGCTCGCAACTGGAGCCGTACGCGCTCGCTAACTCGTATTGTCTTGAACAGGGAAAGATCCCAGTTGTTGTAGCCGTCCGCCCGCAGGCCCGTCAAGCGCAGCGGGAAGGTCCGGATATTGGACGCCAACTGCTTTCGCACGTCCCGTTCGAAGCCTGCCTCGGTGTTGAACCACCGCTCGACGCGACGCTGCGCGCGGGGCAACACGATGTCGTGAATGTTCCCGTAAAAGAGTATGTTGCCGAAGCCGATGGGCGGTCCGCTCTGTCCCTGGTAAATCCCCTGGACGGACCAACCTTCCACCAGGTGACCTACGAAGCCGCGCGCCTGAGCGAGCCATCGTTTGCCGCGCCCGAAGGGCGCTTCCCAAATGGCGCTGACCACGATATGATGCGGGCGATCCTGCGGCGAGATCACGTGATGCGGATGCAAATCGGTGGGGTTCAGTTTCTCGATGGCCTCCATGAACTTCGACCAGGTATATGCTGCAGTAACTGTGTACCCATGCGAGAACCGTTTTTCTGCCCGCGCTTGCAAGGAGTGGTACCAACTGAACCCCGTGCTGAGCGTGGTCGAGATTCCCGTGAAGTGGGGATAAGGCCGCAGTAACTGGGACAAGGGTACTGTGCGTCCCGCGAGACCGCTGCCTTCGAACTCCGGCAGGCCGAAGAAAGGATTTGGTACGGCGCGGCTGAGCAAATCTATGGTGGCCTGGTCGCGCACTGGGGAACGGCTCAGATACTCCGCGGGTATGGGATCGAGCTGCTCGGATAGGTCGAGACCGGTACCCCGGCTGCCCACGTAGCCCACTTCGAGGAGCACCCGGTGCGGGAACTCGCGCTGGATATTGAAGCTCCAGCGTTGCAGGTACCCGGGCTTTCGCGTCGGAGTGAAGAATCCCGGGGCGCGGCCCAGGTATGTCTTCAGGCCCAGGCTTGCTCCGGGTGGCTCGAGCAGGCCGTCGGGAAACGGATTGGCCAGCGTGGCGCGGAAGGTCAGACCGTTGTCCAGGCTGGGAACCAGCGTGGTGCGCTGGCTGAAGCCTTGCTGATAAACGTCGGTCCTGTCCGAGCCCATCTGGTTGAAAAACACGCCGTAGCCTGCACGCACCACCCAGGCCTGCCCGAGACGCCAGGCCAGACCCACGCGAGGCGCAAAATTGTTCCAGTCCGTATCGAACAGGCCGCGCGGTTGCCCGCCGACACCGGCGAAGCGCAGGCCTCCCACGACCCGGAACTGCTCGACCGGCACCTGCGGGATCGGGTTGCGCGCGTAAGCTGCACGCGCCGCCGGCTCCACAGGATTCGGCGTCACAAAATCAAAACCGCGATTCGTGCGGTTGTACCGCTCCGTAACCGGCAGCTCCACTTCCCACCGCAAACCTGCATTCAAGGTCAGATTTCGCGTGAGCTTGAAATCATCCTGGATAAACAAGGCCGCGTACTTGGATTGCTCCGCGTAGCTGGCGTTCCGGTCTGCATAACCCGTTGTCGGCAGGCCGAGCAGGAAGGCCGCCAGCCCTTGTCCAATGGGCGCCGCCGGCGAGTTGTCGAGCGGCCCGCGCGTCCACAAGGTGCCGAATTCGATGTGGGGTGCTACGTTGCCCCAGTTGTAATTGTTCTCCCGCAGTACGCGAAATTCGCCTCCCCACCGCAGGCTGTGATTGCCGCGAATGTGGGAGATCGTGCCCGAAAAAGTGTGATAGGTCGTGACGTTCCGGAAACCCGAAGAGTAGCCGAGCGTGGCATAGCCATCGAGCAAGATTTCCGGGAAAGCGGTGACCTTGCGGTCCAGCAGGCCGACCAGCGAAGCGGGAAATCCTAGCGAACCCAAGTCGAAGCCCAGACTGAGTGGGCGGTCGTAGAGGATGAACCGCGTCAGGCCATAGCGGAGGTTCACGACGAGGTCGGCGCGCGGCGTAATTACGTCATCCAGGGCGAAGCCGCGGTGCTGGCGATTGCGCGCCATGCCCTTGGACTCGTTGTGGAAGGCGTTATCCCAAGTCTCCAGCAGATAGGCCCAGCTCAGCGACCCGTACAGCCGGTGCGAGCCGCCAAATGCCTGGTCCACTCGGGCGCTCTGGCTGTGATAGTCAATGCGCCGCGGCTGTGGATCCGAGTAATTGTTCCTTCCGTCCGCCGTCCCTGCTGCGTTGGGCAGAGGATAGTAACCCAGCAGACGTTTCGCCATCGGGTCAATTCGGGACGCGGGGATCACGTTGCCCGGGAAGGGCTGCCTGCTGAAGCGTCCCGCCGGCGCGGGAGCAATGGTGGCGGGGTCGTAGATCTGATACTGCTCACCCAACGCCAGCAGCTCGGAAAAATCGCCCTGCCGCTGCCGGGCTGTGGGTACCGTGTAGAAAGCCTGTTCCGGACGGATTCGGTCCAGCACGTCTACGCCGTAAGTCCAGAAGGTGCGATTGCGACCATCGTAAAGTTTCGGGAGCCACACCGGACCGCTGAGGCTGGCGCGGTAGCGATTGGTTTTGACGGGCGGCCAGGCTTGCGCAATTTTCTCCGGCGTCACCGGGCCCGTCGAGGTGTCGTAAATGAAGCGGTTCGTGAAGAAAGGTTTGGTCATCAGGGGCCGACTGACGTGACCGAAGACCAGGTCGCCGTGAAAATCGTTGGTGCCGCTCTTGAGCACCATGTTCACGTACGAGCCAGTGAAATGACCCACGGAGGCATCGAAGGCGGCGGTCTGAACGCGGAACTCCTGTAACATCTCAGGTGGCGGCGAGAAGGAGAGCTGTCCCTCGCGCGACACGTTCGGGATGCCGTCCAGCGTGAACTCGCTGGAGCGCGTGCGCGTTCCCGCAGTAGCGATGTTGGAGACCGCATCCACGGCATGGGGCAGCCACCCATGCGTCGGCGGGTTCGTCGAGACGACTCCGGGCGTCAGTTGCGTGAGATACATGGGACTGGCGCCGGGCAAAGGCAGGTCGAGGATGCGCCGGTTGTCTATGACCTGACCTATGCTCGCCGTAGCGGACTCCAGCAACGGCGCCTCCGCGGTAACCGTCACGCTTTCGGCAATCGCGCCCAGCTCCAGCGAGACGTCTATCGTGAGCACGTCTCCTACGCGCAGTTCGAACGGGCCTCGTTCGTAGCGTTTGAAACCGGCCAACTCCACGACCAGGCGGTAACGCCCGGGGTTGAGATTCGGTAACTCGTAGTTACCTTCGTTGTTGGTCGTCGTGGTGACCGCTACGTTGGTCTCCACGTTCACGGCTCGGACAGTCGCGCCGGGCGCGACCGCTCCGGCAGCGTCGGTAACTCTGCCCGTGATGCGCCCGTAGGGATTCTGGGCCAGAGCCATGCATACAAGGAGGAGAAGACCCGGCGTACGCATGATTTCCACCCGCCAGTTATGATATCAAGCGCACATACAGGGGCGGGCCGGGCCTCCTCCTCGTGAATGCAGCCGGGACGTCGCTGGAAGCTATGGCGGGGACCTGACAGGCCCCAGCGCTTACTCGAGTCCCAGAACCTGGCGGGAGAGACGGTCGAATTCGGGATCCGCCGCAGTAACCCTGCGCTGGCGTCCGCTGGACTCGGCAGGCGCCTCGGAGCTCGTCCACGTCAGCACGGGACCAGCGGGCAGAAACATGAGACAGAGGCGCATGCCGGGCTGAGGCGGGCGAGCTGCGGCCCGCTCCAGGATGCCGTTGATTTGTTCCGTCGCCCGGGCCAGCGTGCTGTCAAAAACGGAGGCGGACCGCGCCGAGGCCAAAGATGTGTGGATCACACAGTTGTTCCCCGGGTTTACGCATCTCCACTGATAGTGCTTCATCAGGTCATTCCAGACCAGTTCCGCCTCGAGGGTCCCGCCAGCGCCGCCCGCAACCGTGCGCCCGCGAGCCGGTTCGATTCCCAGCAATTCGGCGATCGCTTCGGGATTGGAAACAGCGTTGGCCGGACGCGCCGCAATCGCCGCTGCACGAGGTTCGGCGGCACGCCAAACCAGCACCGGCCCTCGCGCGCTGCGATACAGGCACAAAGTCTTGCCCCGAGGCGCAGCGCGTTCTGCCTGTTCGAGAATTTGGTTGATCCTCACCGTAGCTTCCTGCAAGGTAGCGTCATGCGCATGGGTTGCGCGCGCAGGCTGCAACAGCCGTGCCACCGCGACGCAATCAATCCCCGGTCCCTTGCAATGAATGGTGGGTCCCTGAGGATCCGGCGTAGCGTAGGCGTACAGATAGGTATCGCCCGCTCCAATAACCGGCCCCACCGGGCGGGCAATGGTGCGCGCACCGGGCGCCTCGGTCTGCGCAGAGGCCAGCGCGACCGCGATGCCCGCAAACATCAACACGGAACGACTCATAGGGGTTCTCCTCCTCGAGGTCTCAGTTAGTCTCTGGACCGGGGCAACGAGGACGCCCGTCGCCTGCAGATCCGCTCCAGCGCGCCGGCTCGATTGTCTTTCTGGCCCGGCGGCCAGCCCCTCTGGTTTCGCCCCGGTACAGTTAGGTTTTTCGTCTGTTCGAAGCGTAAACTTTAAAGATGCGGCGACCGACGCGCCGGATGCGTGAACCCGACGCGGTCACGATCCGATACCATGAGAGCTGAAACGGTTCATGCCATGCCGTTCCCTCTGGATGCGAAACTGACACGACGCCAGTGGCTGGCCGGGGCCGGCCTCGCAGCGACGGCGCTGAAACGTCCTCCCAACATCGTCTTCATCCTGGCCGACGACCTGGGATGGGGAGATCTGGGTTGCTACGGCCAGCGATGGATCCGGACGCCCAACCTGGATCGCATGGCCCGCGAGGGCACGCGCTTCACCGACGCCTACGCCGGCTGCACGGTTTGCGCCCCGTCGCGCAGCGTGCTCATGACCGGATTTCACATGGGCCACACCTCGGTTCGCGCCAACACGGGCGGAATCCCCCTGCAGCCGGAGGATGTGACTGTCGCAGAAGTGCTGAGGCAGGCAGGTTACGCGACCGGCTGTTTCGGCAAATGGGGCCTGGGCGATATCGGTACCGAGGGCGTGCCTTGGAAGCAGGGTTTTGACGAGTTTTTCGGCTACTTGCACCAGATCCACGCCCACTTTTACTACCCGCCCTATCTTTGGGAGAACGACCGCAAATTCCCTCTCCCGGGCAACCAGGACGGAAAGCGAACCACTTACTCGCACGATGTTATTGCCGAGCGCGCACTGGATTTTATTCGCCGCCACCGCGATCGCCCGTTCTTCTGTTATGTAGCCTTCACTATCCCGCATCTCGAGCTGCTCGTGCCCGAGGATTCCCTGGCCGAGTATCGCGGCAAGATTCCCGAGGACAAGCCGTATCGCGATCCGCGGAATCACTACGCTCCGCAGGATTACCCGCGAACTGCGTACGCAGCCATGATCACGCGGATGGATCGCGACGTGGGCCGCATCCTGCAGCTCCTGGGGGAGCTGGGACTGGAAAGTAACACGATCGTCTTTTTCACGAGCGACAATGGCGGCGCCGGGCGGTTGTGGGGCGACGAGTTCTTCCAGAGCTGGGGCCCGTTCCGTGGCCACAAGCAGAATCTCTACGAGGGCGGCATCCGCGTGCCCATGATCGTGCGCTGGCCGGGACGGGTTCCCGCGGGCCGTGTGAGCGACTTCGCGTGGTCTTTCCAGGACTTCCTGCCCACGGCGGCGGATCTGGCCGGCATCAAACCGCCGGCAGGGATTGACGGGATTTCGGTGCTCCCCACGCTCCTCGGCCAGCGCCAGTCGCCTCACCCGTATCTTTACTGGGAATTGCCGCGCTACGACTCCAAGACGGGCACGTTCCCTGATCCTGTTCCGATGCAAGCCGTGCGGATGGGGCACTGGAAGGCCGTGCGACCGAAGCCCGGCGGTCCCGTCGAACTCTACGATCTCGCGCGCGACCCTGGCGAAACTACGGATCTGGCCGCCCGCATGCCGGATTTGCGTCGCAAGCTCGAAGAGCTGATGGCTCAGGCCCGCACTCCTCCGCGGCCGCAAAAGGAGCCGGCTTCCGAGTGGGTGATTCCCATGCCGCGGCCTGCCGGTCGGGCGAAGCAGTGAGCCGCGAGCGGGCAGGAAAGGCGCCCGAAGAGCCCGACGCGCCGTCGCCTCCCGCTCCGGCGGAACAATGAACGGCTAACTTGTTTTGGCCCGCAGCAGGCTGTGATGGCGGCCGTAGCGGAAGTAAATTGCGTAGCCGATCGCCAGCCACCCGATCAACCGCGCCCAGTTGGGCCAGCCCAAGCCCGCCATCATGGCGAGGCAGGTCAGGATGCCCAGCACGGGAACCACGGGCACCAGCGGGGTCCGGAAAGGACGCGGGGCGTCCGGGTTGGTCCGGCGCATCACCAGCACCCCTGCGCAGACGATCACGAATGCCAGCAGAGTGCCGATGGAAGTCATCTGGCCGACCAGCGATATGGGCGCAAAGGCCGAAAACAGGCTGACGAAGATCATCAGGATCAGGTTGGACTTCCATGGCGTGCGCCAGCGCGGGTGAATCTCGGAGAACACCGGGGGCAGCAAGCCGTCCCGCGACATGGAAAAGAATACCCGGGACTGGCCGAGCAGCATCACCAGGATCACCGAAGTGAGTCCCGCGATCGTCGCCAGCTTGATCGAGCCTTTCAGCCAGCCGTAGGGCGTGGCGGCGATGGCCAGGGCGACCGGCGCCGCATTGCCGCGGAAGCGCGTATAGTGCTCGAGGCCGGTCATGACGTAGGCGAACAGCACGTAAAGAACCGTGCAGATGGCCAGCGAGCCAATGATGCCGATGGGCATGTTCCGCTGCGGGTTCCGCGCCTCCTGCGCCGCCGTGGACACCGCATCGAATCCGATGTAGGCAAAGAAAATGATTCCTGCGGCCCGCAGGATGCCGCTCCAGCCAAAGTGGCCGAACTCTCCCGTGTTAGGCGGGATGAAAGGCACGTGGTTTTCCGGCTTCATGTAAGCCCAGCCCGCGAGAATGAACGCCACCACCACGCTGACTTTAATGACCACCATGATGGCTGTCGCCCGCGCGGACTCGCGGATGCCGGTCATCAGGAGCACCGAGATGAGCACGACGATCAGGACCGCCGGCAGATTGATCACGCCATGGACCAGCTCGCCGTTGGGAAGCGCCACCGGCTGCCAGGGCGAAGCGATGAGCTGGTAGGGAAGTTCCAGGCCCCAATCGTGCAGCAACGAGACCATATAGCTGGACCAGGAAATCGAGACCGTCGCCGCGCCGATCGCGTACTCCAGCACGAGGCTCCAGCCGATCGTCCAGGCCAGGAACTCGCCCATCGTGGCGTAGGCGTAAGTGTACGCCGAGCCTGCTACCGGAATCATGGTGGCGAATTCGCTGTAACACAGTCCGGCGAAGGCGCAGCCGATGGCCGCGAAGACGAAGGAAAGCACTACTGCCGGACCGGCGTATTCGGCAGCCGCAATGCCGGTGAGCGAAAACAGACCTGCGCCAATGATGGCGCCGATGCCCAGCGAAATCAGGCTCCACGGACCGAGGGCGCGCTTCAGGGTATGGGCCTCGGCTTCCCGTTGCAGATCACCCAGCGGCTTGGTAGCGAACAAACTCATGTCCACTCCTCATCCCGGCGGCTCAGGCTGCGCTGGAAGCGTCCCGGGCGCGCCGCTGCCACAGCGCATAGAAGGGCGCGCCGAGCAACACGATAATGAGTCCCGGCCAGGTGTAGCGCGGCTTGTAGACGAGCAGCAGGATTTCGATCAGCCCGGCCAGCGCGATGTAGACGGCAGGCAGCACGGGATAACCCCACGCGCGGTAAGGACGATTCATTTCAGGACGCTTGCGGCGCAGCACGAAGACGCCGGCGATCGTCAGGATATAGAAAAGTAAAACAGCGAATATAACATAATCGAGCAGATCGCTGTAAGTTCCCGACAAAGTCAGGGCGCAGGCCCACAGGCATTGCACGGCCAGCGAAAAATTCGGTGTGCGCCGTACAGGATCAAGACGCGCCAGGGACGCGAACAGCAGGCCGTCGCGGGCCATGGCGAAATAGACTCGCGCCCCGGCCAGGATCATGCCGTTGGCGCAACCGAAGGTCGAAATCATGATCGCCGCCGCCATGGCGTACACGGCGGCAGGGCCCAGGATACGCTGCGCCGCCGCCGTGGCCACGCGGTCTTCCGGCGCTTGCTGGATGGCTTCCAGCGGCAGCACGGTCAGATAAGCAAAATTGCAGGCCAGATAGAGCGCGGAAACGACCGAAACGCCGATGGCCAGCGCCAGCGGTACGTTGCGTCGCGGATTGCGGATCTCGGCGGCGGCAAACGTCACGTTGTTCCAGGCGTCGGAGGAAAACAACGCGCCCACCATGGCCACGCCCACCAGCCGCACCGAAGTGAAATCCCAGGCTGCGCCCCGCCAGAACTCGCCGAAGTTGCGCGCGATGGCTTCCGCGTTGCGCCCGGCCACGAGACCCAGACCGATCAATCCGAGCAGCGCGGCGGTCTTGGTGAACGTAAAAATGTTCTGAACCAGCGCGCCCGTGCGGACGCCGCGCGTGTTGATCCAGCTCAGAAAGACAAGCACGGCGATAGCTACCAGTTGCTGCGTGTTCACCCCGATCGGTCCGAGGCGGAGCAGCCAGTGATCTGCCGCGATCCACGGCAGGAAGACGCCCGCGAATTTGGCGAAGGCTACCGCCACCGCCGCAATGGTGCCGGTCTGGATCACCAGCAGCAGCGTCCAGCCGTAGAGAAAGCCGCAGAGCGGACCGAACGCCTCGCGCAGATAGACATACTGGCCTCCCGCGTGCGGCATGGCGGCAGCCAGCTCCCCGTAACTGAGCGCTGCAATCAGCGTGAGCAGCGCAGTCACCACCCAGGTCATGATCAGCAGACCGGGCGAGTTCACCTGCCGGGCGATATCCGCCGAAACGATGAAAATGCCTGAGCCGATCATCGAGCCCATGACGAGGGCGGTGGCGTCGAGCAGGCCCAGGCCCTGGATCAGGCCGGCGTCGGTTGTAGCAGGTCGAGCCATTCTCGCACTCGTTGGTGCAAGGTTGCGGGGGTGCAAGGCTCCGGATAAAGGTCCGCGATGACCGCCACGGCATCAGCTCCGGCTGCAAGCACCTCTCGTGCCCGTGCGCGTGAGATGCCGCCGATGGCCACTAGCGGGTGGCCGGCAGCGTGGCAGCGTGCAGCTAACTGGGGAAGCAGATCGAGTCCAGTAACGGGATCGGGATTTTCTTTCGAGGCGGTCGGGAAGATCGGGCCGAAGGCAATGTAGTCCACCGGTTCGGCCAGGGCGGCCTCGAACTGCTCCGGGTTGTGAGTGGAGAATCCGAGGACGCGGTGCGGTCCCAGGAGCCTGCGTGCGGCACGCGGCGGCAGGTCGTCCTGACCCACGTGCAAACTGGCCTCGACCAGCAGGGCAATGTCGGCACGGTCATTCACGACGAAGTGAGTCCCGTGACGACGGCACAGTTCCGCGACGCGCTCGGCGATTTCCACCTGTGCTCTGCCGAAGTATCCCTTATGGCGCAGTTGCAGAATTTCCACGCCGGCTTCGAGCATGGCCACGGCCGCCTCGATCACCGGGACGCCGAGACGGCTCAGGGTGGCGGTGTCGAGAATGGGGTACAGGCGCGGGAGCGAAAGCATCAAGCCGTTTATGATAGCGTGAAGGGTGATGAGGCTGCACATCAAATCTCCCGGCGAAGCTCCCGGCGTTTATGAAATTGTTCGCCGAGGCCGAGAACTCAAGCATCTTTCTTTCACGGTGATCCAGCTCGGCGAGGGCCTCCGTCAGGTCGAGCTGAATAGTGGCGAGGAGGAACTGGCCCTGGACTTCTACACCGGCCCGGTGCGTGTAGAAGTAGAGTATCCGGGCGGCCAGTGGATGGCTGAAATCGGCCAGCGGCCATCGCTCAAGGAACCGTGGCCTATGATCTACATCCCGCAGGGCTCGCGCGTGAAGCTCTCGGCCCCGGATGGTCCCAGCCGCATCGTGGCGGCGGGCGCACTGGGCAAACCGGGCGGACGCCCCGTGCTCATCGGCCTGGATCAGATCGTGGCGAAAGAGGTCGGCAGGGACAACTGGACGCGCACCGTCTACACCCATATCGCCGACAACGTGGACGCGGCGCATCTGATCACGGGCGAGACCGTGAGCCGGCCCGGCGGCTGGTCGAGCTGCCCGCCCCACAAACACGACCGGATGGGCGCAGGCGAAGTGCCGATGGAAGAGATTTATTACTTCCAGGTCGAGCCTCCGCAAGGCTTCGGATTCATCCGCGTTTACACTGATCCGGACGATCCCGAACCGTTCGATCATGCCTTCGCGGTGGAGCACGGCGACACCGTACTCATCCCGCGCGGCTATCACCCCGTAGCCTGCGCGCCCGGCTACACGCTGAATTACGCCTGGTTCCTGGCGGGCGAAGGCCGAACCTACGGCGCCTGGAAGGATGATCCGCGCCATGCCTGGATCAAGGGCTAAGTCCGAAGGGCCGGGCGCCGCGCTGACAAGGCGCCAGTTTGCGGGCCTGCTGCCCGTGACCGCGCTGGCGCGCAGCGCGCGTCCCAGGAACGTGCTTTTTGTGGTGGTGGACGACCTGAACACGGCGCTCGGTTGCTACGGCCAGCCGGTGCGAACGCCGTGGGTTGACCGGCTGGCCGCGCGCGGCGTCACTTTCGATCGGGCCTACTGCCAGTACCCGCTTTGCCAGCCCTCGCGCGCGTCGTTTTTGAGCGGACTGCGTCCGGAGACCACGCGCGTCTGGACTTTGGAAACGCCCACGCGCAAGTACGTCGGAGACCACGTCTTTCTCCCCGAATACTTCCGCAAGCAGGGCTGGTACACGGCCATGGTGGGCAAGGTTTATCACACAGGGGAGTGCTGCGAGGATCCGCGGTCCTGGGACGAGGAACACCGCGAGTTTGGCAAGAACCCGCCCCAAAGCGAGATCGTCCGGCTCGTGAAGGCGGACGGGCCACGGGGCCATACGTTCGAATGGGCCATGCTGAAGACCCCGGACGAGAAAACGCCGGACGGCATCGTGGCGCGGCGTGCGGTGGAGATCATGGAAAGGATGCGCCGCATGAACCGGCCTTTCTTTCTCGCTGTCGGTTTCCGCAGGCCGCACGCGCCGTATGCTGCGCCGGCGAAATACTTCGACTGGTATCCGCCCGACAGGATTGCCCTTCCGCCTGCGCCTCCCAAAGGGTATCGCGTGCTGCCTGCGGCGCTGAACCATGAGCCGCCGCCCAAACCTTTGACCGACCGCCAGATCCGCGAGTTCCTCGCCGCCTACTACGCGTGCGTGAGCTTTATGGACGCGCAATTCGGCGTGATCATGGAGGCTCTCGATCGCATGGGCCTCTGGGACGATACCGTCGTCGTTTTCTTCGGCGATAACGGCTACCATCTGGGTGATCACGGCGGCTTGTGGCACAAGAACACGCTGTTCGAGGAATCGGCGCGCGTACCCCTCATCGTGTGGGCCCCGGGACGACGCGGAATGGGTTCGCGTTGCGCCCGTTTGGTCGAGCTCGTGGACCTGTACCCGACCCTGACCGAGCTGTGCGGCCTGCGGCAACCGGGGAACCTCGAAGGGACCAGCTTCGTACCTTTGCTGGAGGATCCCGCCCTCCCCTGGAAGAAGGGCGCCTTCACGATGCAGGGCCGCGGCAAGGAACGCACGGAGGCCGCGCGGGACATTGTTTTCGTCGGGCGTTCCGTCCGGACCGAACGCTGGCGCTACACCGAATGGGACGAAGGCCGTCAGGGGATCGAACTCTACGATCATTCGAGCGATCCGGGTGAGCTTCAGAATCTGGCCGGCAACCCGAAGCATCGAGCCATCGAGCGCGAGTTGCAGGCCTTGTTGCGTGCAGGGTGGCGGGCCGCCCTGCCTGCCGGGCTGGGATGATGCTTTGGGCAGCAGCGCTGGTGGCGGCTACCATCGCGGCCGGCCCGCGCACCGAGGCCGTGCCCGAGACGAACTACGCGGCGGTCTTTCACGTGGCGCCGTCGGGGTCCGACGAGAAGGGAGATGGCAGCGCCAGCCGGCCCTGGCGCACGGTCCGGCGGGCGTTGGAAAAAGCGCGGGAGACAGCCGGCAAGGGGCGCTGTGCGATCAAAGTAGCCGCCGGATCCTACCACGAAGGCACGCTTGTCCTCCCTGCCCACGTGGACCTGTACGGCGGCTTCGATCCCGCCGGCTGGCGGCGCGATATCCACGCATACCGCACCGTTCTCGAAGGCGCAGGCGAAGCACGGCTGCTCGTCACCGAAGGTGAAACAACACTGGACGGATTTGTTTTGACGGGCGGACGCGCCCGCGGCCCCGGTGGCGCCCTGCTGTGCCAGGGCTGCTCGGCGCGGCTCCGCAACAACGTTTTCGTAGAGAACGAAACCCTGCCGCCCCAGCCCTGGAATCCCAAAGAGCTGCACGAAACGGCGCATGACGGTGGCGCCATCGCCTGTGTTGCGGGGGCTGCGCCGCAGATCGAGCAGAATTTGTTCGTGCGTAACCGGACCCAGATCGGTCGCGGCGGCGCCGTCGCCTTCAGCCGGTCCGGCGGCGTGGTGCGCGGCAACGTTTTTCTCGAAAATCGCACGGGCGTGAACGATCCGATGCGTTCCAGCGACGGTGGCGCCATCGCGGTCTGGGACTGGTCCCATCCTGTGATCGAGGAGAACCTGATCCTCCGGAACCAGGCGGGAGCGCGCAACGACGGCGGCGGCATCTTCGTTGCTTTGTGGTCGGCGCCGCTCATCCGCAGAAACCTGATCGCTGGAAACTATGCTGATGACGACGGCGGCGGCCTGTTCGTAGGCGGGCAGAAACATCATTATTCGACCCCGCCCGATCCTGTGCCTCCGGCCGAAAAGTATCTGGTTCGTATTCTGGGCAACTACATTGCCGGCAATGCCAACGTGGCCGCCTCCTCTGGCGCCTTGCGCGTGACTATGGAAAGTCGGGTGCTGTTCGCCAACAACGTCGTAACGGGAAACCTCGGGCCGGCGCGCTTCCAGCGATCCGAAGTAACTGTGGTCAATAACACCTTCCTCGATCCCGTGAGTTACGACGAGGTGAGTGATAAGTTCAGGCAGCCGCTCTTCGCGAATAATATCTTTCACGCTGCGTTCACCGCGCCGCCCGGCGTCGCCGTCCGTTACTCCGCGCTGCCCGCGCAATATCCGGGGGAAGGGAACCTGGACGTCAGGTGTGGATTCGAGGAAGCACCGTGGCTGACAGTTGCAACTCTGACAACTTATCGCCCTGAGCGTTTCTGGACCGAGTTTCTGATCATGCCATCTTCGGCTCCGGGAGATCTGACTGGTCGCCCAATCAGAATCGCCGGGCAGTGGTCGGCCGTGGCGTGGCACAGCGGGAATCGCCTTGCGGTCTGGGGAGACTTCCGGGAGAACCGGGTCCTTGAGGTTTTCCCGTGGTTCCGCCTTCGTCCGGATTCCCCATGCATTGATGCCGGGTCGAATCGGGATTCACCCGACGAGGACCGGGAAGGCAGGAAACGGCCACTGGACGGAGGACGAGGGATGCGGGTGGATCTGGGCGCCTACGAGTTCGACCCACGTGAAAGGAGGTAAGCAGTGTTGCTGCGGCGGTTTGTCTTGCTCGCCGTGCTCTGCCCATGGCTGTGCGCTCAGCCTGATGCCACATGGACACCGAAGAGAATCAACAAGTGCATCGAGCTGCTGGAGATGGGCCAGCCGATTTACTACACCGCCGCTTACGGGGGCTATGAAGAAGGCCGTAAACTCGCCAAAACCTGGGCCGACTACATCACTTACGATATGGAACACAACCCGTTGGATTTCGGCAAGCTGCGGGATTTCATGCGCGGCCTTGTGGATGGCGGGCCGACACCCAGCGGTCACCGCACGCCGGCCGTGATCGTGGTGCTGCCCGTGCTGGGCCTGGACGGCCCCACGATGCAGGCCGGGGCGTGGATGGTTCAGCAGGCTCTGGCGCAGGGCGTGCACGGGGTGCATCTGGCGCGGGCGCGCGACCCGGAAGCCGTGAAACGCTTCGTGCAGGTGGCCCGCTACCCTTTCCAGAAGCGCGGCGTGGAAATTCTGGGGTGGGGCACTCGTGGATGGGGAAGCCAGGAGTTCGCCGCGTGGGTGTGGGGAGTAACTCCCCGGCGGTATCTCGAGGTTGCTGACGTCTGGCCCCTGAATCCGGAAGGCGAGCTCATGTTGGGCGTCAAGATCGAAGACTGGCAAGCCCTGGAAAGGGCGGAAGAGACCCTGGCCGTGCCCGGAATCGCTTTTGCCGAGCACGGGCCGCGTGACATGGGCCTTTCCTACGGGTATCTGGAGGGGCGCGCGGATCCTCCCGTTCCGGAAGAAGTAAGGCGCGCCGGCGAGCGCGTGCTGGCTCTTTGCAAGAAATACAAGATTGCCTTCCTCGATAACGTCCTGCCCGAAAACGTCAAGCAGCGCATTGACGAGGGCGTGATGATCGGCGCCGGACGGCGGCAGGATTCGGCCGAAATCGGCCGGCGTTATACCAAACGGAGGATGCCCTGGTAAATAACAAAAGGGCCCGGCGCCGCAGGACGCCGGGCCCGGTTATTGGAACCGCTCAGAAGTAAAGCTTCAGCGAAAGCTGGATGATCCGAGCATCTCGAGCACCCGTGAACGCTCCCACGTTCGGGTTCTGATTTACTCCCTGCGGGTCGAAGCGGAAAGTGGCATCGAGGCTCGAGAACTGGGTGTGGTTCCAAGCGTTGAACATCTCGGTGCGGAACTGGATGAACCGCTCCTCGGAGAAGAGCGGGACGCGCTTGGAGACCGCGATGTCCCAGTTGTTCACGCCCGGACCATACAGGTAATTGAGGCCGCTGTTGCCGAAGTCCCGCTGCGGCGTGCGGCGGAACACGTCGGTGTTGAAGTTGCGGTAGAAGGTCTTTTCGCTCTTCTTCAGGCGCGGGTTACCCACCACCGTGATGCGGGCACCCTCACTGGAACCCGTGATGTCCATGCCGTCGGTGGTGGAGAAGCCCGGCGTGAAGGGCGCGCCCGTCATGAACGTAGTTATGCCCGAGACCTGCCAGTGGTCGAGAACCCAGCCCAGCGGCTTCACGCCGAGACGTTGGCCGACCTTGGGCAGGTCCCAGATGTAGTTCAGCACGAACACGTGCGGGCGATCCCAGGCCAGCGGCCCGTAGTTGCGTTTCCGCGGCGAGAAGTACGGGCTGATGGATGAGTAGTCGTCGCCCACGATGCCCAGCGCCTTGGAGAAGGTGTAGGCCACGCCGAACTGCAACCCGCGGGTGTAACGGCGGTTGGCGGCAACTTGCAGCGAGTTGTAGTTGGAAGTAGCGGTGAACTCCTGCAAGTTGATGTCACCGTACCCCTTGATCGGGCGCAGGAAGTTGTCCGGCAGCGGACGCCCAGGCTGTGTGGGATCCTGGTTGGCCGGATCGAAGCGGGCGTACATCGGGATCGGATTCAGGTTGCGGCGAATGATCAGGTGCCGGCCCAGCGTGCCCACGTAGGAGACGTCAATCGTCGTGCTCCAGATCTGGTGCTGGATGCCGAAGCTGTAGTTCATAGTGGTGGCGTGCTTGTTATGGCCAAGCAACGTGAGCAGGCTGGTGGGCCCGATGGCGCCGCCGGCGCCTGCATACGAGTCGAGGTTTCCGTAGTAAAGCGTCGGCGTGTACGCTATAGGCGGGTTGCCGTTGGCGTAGAAGGTCGGGTTGCCCTGCGGGCGGTCCTTGAACATGCCGAACCCGCCACGCAGCGCGGTCTTGCCGTTACCGAACAAGTCAAAGGCAAAACCGAAGCGCGGGCCGAAGTGCAGCCAGGAGGTGGTGTAAAGTCCCGGCGGGTAGCCGTCCACGCCGCCGACCTTCATGCCGTTGGCCGGATCGCCCGAGCCGGGCACGAACAGGCCGATCAAAGGCTGCGGCGCGAAGGCCTTTGAAATCGGGTCCTGCGCCACCCGGCGGCCCTGCGGGTCACGCGCCGGCATATAAAGGGCCGGAGCCTTCTTGATGTCGTAGTAGTTGGGATCCCAGGTGGAGATGGTGCGGTTCAAGTCCTCCATGGGCGGCTGGTGATAGAAGCGGACGCCCACGTCCAGCGTCAGGCGCCGGTTCACCCGCCAGTTGTCCTGGACGAACCACTCCACATTCCAGAACCACCAATCGCCGTCCACGCGCGCCGTGGCTTCCGAATAAGAGGTGATGTTACCCAGGAGCGCGTTGGCGAAGCTGTGATTGGAATCGAAGGGATTGTTGGTATCGCGCGAGAAGCTGAAGGCGCCGCGCCAATTGCCGCCGCCCACCTGGAACTTGCCGGTGCGCTCGATGTAAATGCCGGCCTTGAAGTTATGCGGGCCCCAAACCTTACTCACGTTGTTGACGAAGCTGTAGATGTCGTTGTAATTCAGATAGGGCACGTTGCCCAGGCCGAAAGCGATCGGGTTGGCCGGCTGGCCTCCGAAAGCGATGTTCGGAGCGTGGTTGGCTGAGGCAGCCGGCAGGTACGTCCGGGGACCAGCCTGATCACGGAACCACTGCGGCGGATTGCCCATCTTGGAGCGGTCCACCAGGCTCTTGTCCACCGGGTCAAAGTACAGGTTGTTGCGGCTCTTGCCGAAGATGAACTCGTTGACCAGCGTCGGCGAGAACGTCTTGGTGATGTGCACCACCTGACCCTTGCCGGGCTGGCCGAAACGCACCGGCGTCAAGTAGTAATTGATGGCCCCGTTGACCCACAAGCCGTACGGCGTATCCTGCTCGTCCTTGTCCTTGACGTAGCGCCAGTAGGCCCTGAGCGAGGGCCAGATGTTCGAGTCAATCCGGATGACGTCCTGGCGCTTGGGATAGGAGCCGCTGTAAGCCGAACGGTAGTTGCGCTGGTAGACCAGGCGGGGATCCGGATCCGTGTAGTTCGGCAACGGGAAGAAGTTCAGGATCGCCTGGCCCAGTTTGTTGATGCGGTCCTTCGGAATGATGTTTCCCGGGAACGGCTGGCCGGTGAGCGGATCGCGCACCGGGATCAGCGCGCCGTTGACGTCGCGGCTGTTGGAGAAGTTGCCCTCGCGCTCGAGCGCGGTCGGCGTGTTGACGAACCGGGTGCCGTAATCCCTCTTCATCCCGATGTATTCCTGGGAGAAGAAGAAGAACAGCTTGTCGCGATCCGTGTTGAACTTCTTCGGAACGTAAATGGGTCCGCCGATCGAGAAGCCGCTGATGCGATAGCGATAGGGCGATTTCGGCGTGCCTGTACGGTTGTTGAAGAAGTTATTCGCGTTCAAGCTTTCGTGACGGTAGAAGTTGTAAGCGGTCCCGTGGAAATCGCGCGTACCCGATTTGGTGATCACGGTGATGACGCCCCCGCCGCTGCGCCCGAACTCGGCCTGATAGTTCGAGGTCATGATCTTGATTTCGGCGATGGCGTCCATGTTGGGCTGGAAGTGCACGGTGGAATTGGATCCGGTGTCCAGGTCGGTGATGCCGTCAATGGCGAGATTCTTCTGGTTTTCGCGTCCGCCGTTGATGTAGGTGCCGCGGATGGAGTCTGGCGAGAGAGTCTCGCGGCGCTGGCTGAAGTTGTCCACCACGCCCGGCACGGTCAGCAGCAGGGCGAAGAAGTCACGCCCTTTGACGGCGATGTTCTGGATCTGGTCGCCGGTGATGGTTCCGGACTTCTCGGCGCTGGCCAACTGGATGGCTGCGGCCTCGGCGGCCACGCTCACCGTTTCACGGACTTCGCCGAGTTGCAGGGTGATGTTCCCCAAGGCGCGCACCTGGTTGGCCGTAACCACGATGTCCTTGGTCTCCAGCGTCTTGAACCCGGTGGCCTCGATTTTCAAGGTGTAGGTCCCGGGCAAGACGTTGGGGAAGACAAAGGAGCCGTCGGCGCTCGAGGTGGCCTTGAGCACGGCGCCCGTGGTCTGGTTCGTCAGCGTGCATTGCGCCCCCGGGATGGCCGCGCCGGTCGGATCCACCAAGGCGCCACGGATCGAACTGGACACAACCTGCCCGAGCAGAAGCGAGCAGGCTAGCAGGCAAAGCACAACAACCCTGATCGGTGCTTTCACAGTTAACCCCCTTGCGCTCTCATATCTCGGGCGGGACCCCAAGCCCGCCCGGTCAATTATATTTCAGGAGGAGTCCAATAAACAAGGGGGCGAATTGGGTCATCGAAAATGTCACCGAAGGCGGGATCGTTGGGTCAGGAAAAAAGTAACCGTAGCGGACGCTCGCCTGCCCTTTTCGCCGAGGGCGATTTTGGGCAGCGCGGCCACCCGTCAAGGGTACCCTCCGGCTCGCCGCGCTCGCCCTTGACGGGGCCTGGCCGCGCCGCCGAGGACCCTCCCGCTGATAGGCGAAAAGGGCAGGCTGGACTGGAGGCAGGCCACGGGCCTCACACTGAGGTCATGGACGCCGAAGCTCGCAACCAATACTTACGGGAGCTGCGCGAGGAGTACGTTCTGGCGCCGAAAGCCACCAAGAGCCGGCTGCTGGATGAAGCGGTCAAGCGCACTGGCCTGGCGCGCAAGGTGATCATCCGCAAGCTGGCTCGCCCGGTGACGCTGGTGCGCCGCCCGCGGGCCAAACGCCGGCGCATTTACGATGCCGCTGTGGCTGCCGCCTTGATCGAGCTGTGGACTCTGTTTGATTACCCTTGTGGGCAGCGGCTGGTGCCCCTGTTGCGCGAGCAAGTGCCGCGGTTGCGCCAGCAAGGCTGGTGGCAGTGCCCGGAGGAGGTGGCGGCCAAGCTGGT